>Ga0302186_10000021_pt1 | contig 176703 bp, 237 predicted proteins | sample II_Bog_E1_2_FD_198782 | JGI IMG/M metagenome (GOLD analysis project Ga0302186, IMG submission 198782) | Peat permafrost microbial communities from Stordalen Mire near Abisko, Sweden - II_Bog_E1_1 | ecosystem: Environmental > Terrestrial > Soil > Wetlands > Peat | place: Sweden: Abisko...
GAAAAACTTTTATACGTGATCAACCAAAACAGTCAAATGGAACTAAATTCAAAGACATTATGGACTTTGACCATGACTAATTTTAAAACAAGTTAATTACATGCAATTATTTAATTTAACGACTGTGAAGTCTACAATGGGTACTACAAAGACCTATGAGGATTTTCACAAATTTTTAGGTGCTAAACCTCATCGTTTAGGCATAGTTGCCCGTCATTATCAAGATTTTACAGCTTCTTATTTAACAGAGAGCTTAATGAATATATACTCCAATAAGACCAAACCTACAAAGTTTCAAAACATTGATGCTTTGCTATTTGAGTGAATCTCGCTCCCTTGTTGTGTAAACAACATTGAATAACTTCCTTAATTGCTGGGACATCTCATTATGAGACAATCAGCAGCCGAACCTTATAAATAGTAAGGTGGTTCAACGACTATCGAAAGTATAGTGTTAGAGAAATACTAACATGAATAAACAAGTAGAGTACACGATCTAATCGTGGAAACAGGAAGCATCATTAAAACACTAATAGAATTAATGATGATGATATAGTCTGACCTCTATAGTAATGTAGAGATAACATAAGTGGGGAAGTGGACGTAGACTTCATTAAGAGAGTTGAATTTGCAGCTGTACCTATTGGTGACGGTGCTAACGGAGCAGATATAATTATGGCGTTCCGTGAACGTTATTATGAAAAATATGACACCTTCCGTATTGAAGGATCTCGCCAGATGTGTATTGTTAAGACCGCTCCTTTTAGGAAAGCTGACAATTATTGGGAAGTTGTAGTTCAATTGATCGATGCAGACTTTTCTAGCATCCTTGACACAACTGCAACTAATCCCGGAATGCAGACTCGGTTCTTGACTAACTATCACCCCGAGCTCAGTGAAGAAGGGTTATATTGTAGCCCCATTGCTGCGTAAGTAGTTTTGCAAATCTCTCTAATTGCTGGGATCTCCTAATTGAAAGACATTAGGATAATCAGCAGCCAAGCATTTAGAATATGTAGACCTATATGGGAACACTAAATGAAGGTTCAACGACTAGTCTGAATGGACGTAGGGTTGAAATAGTACCCGAAATGGGAGATAACTTAATAAAAGTATAAATATAAAATCAAAGAAATAAAATGAACATGAAATATATAGTTTACGTGACAGTAAACAAAATAAATAAGAAGACTTATGTTGGAGTACATCAAACTATAAATCCAGACGGCTGGGATGGTTATTTGGGCAACGGTATCCGTAGTACACAACCATCTACGTATAAACGTTCAAAAACTCCATTCGCTTATGCTGTAAGTAAGTATGGGCCAGACAACTTTATTAGAGTGACACTAAAAGTTCTTGACACATTAGAAGAAGCATTAGAGCTTGAGGCAATGATTGTAACAGAAGAATTTATTAGAAAAAGAGACAATTATAATGCTACTCCTGGTGGAGGTTATCCACCATCTAATGCAGTTAAAATCTATGAGTACTCAATTAATGGGATCTTTATTAGAGAGTGGGACTCTATAGTAGAAGCGTCAAAATTTCATAATTGTGGAGACTCTTCAATAGGAACTGCCTTAAAGTATAAAGCTACTTGTAAGAGTCTATTTTGGAGTTATGAGAAGTTTGATAAACTCAACTTAGAAGGATATACTACGGGTGTGGTAACTCGAAGAGTTTATTTATATGATGAGTATGGTAAACTAATAAGAACTTATAACACAATTAGAGAGACAGCAGAAGCTTTAGACACTACAGTTGATAATATTAGTAATGCAATTAAGAGAGAAAACATGACGAAAGGTTTTTACTATTCAACTGAGTTACTTGATAATTTTAAACCAAAACCAAGTATTAAGGTTAAAGGGAAACTTATTCATTTATATGATCTTGAAGGTAATTTTTATAAAACTTATAGTACACCAATAGAAGTCTGTAAAGAGTTCGGAGTTAAAAATTCAAGCGGAATAAATCATTCATTAAAAACTGGAGGTGCTTTTAGAGGTTATCAAGTGTCTTTGGAGAAGGTTACTAGGATGAAGAGACTTATAAATAGTGCTACGCCAAGAAGAGTAGGTCAATATTCAAAGAGTGGAGAGTTCATCAAAGAATTTAAAAGTATTATAGAAGCTGTTAGAGAGTATGGATCAGGAGTGGATAGAGCACTTAGAGGACAACAGGAATATTTCAAAGATTTTATATTTAGATTTGTAGAAGTTAATGATATAGTCTGATCTCTATAGTAATATAGAGTTAACAAAAATGATACAAAATACCAGAGTAATATCGAGCGCTATCGTAATCACATCTCTTTCCATAGAAATGATATATCATGGTCCTCACAGTTCGCTGTTATGGAAGATATATTTATAGGATTAGGTGCTAATAAAGGTTCAGGTGATCAGTCACAAGTACTTTATAAAATGAAGAAGAAAGAGGTAGAACTTCTGGAAAACTTCATGTTTGCTCGTAATAACGCTTTACTGTTTGGTAAATCGAATTATGACGTAAATGGTAAATGTACTATTACTGAGCCACATACAGGTAGGCCTATACCGATGGGTAAGCAAAACCATTGCCCACTTGCTGCGTAAGTAGCTCGATTAAATCTCGTGAATCTAGGAAACTCCTTATAGGACAACCTTAATCCAAGCGTTATGGAAACAGAACGAAGGATCAACGACTAGTATATACGATCTAAACAGGTTAAGCTGTAGAATATGAAATACCAAGAGTGCGGGACATCTTACCTTTTAATAAGTAAGATGAAGATATAGTCTGAACTACTCAGAAATGAGTAGAAGTAGAAAATAAAGAGTTTCTACGATAACAAAACATCTTTGGATGGAATTATTGCTCAGATAGAAAGATATGCTCAAAAATACGCATATGCTACAATGTCTCCTAACTTAATGGATACTGTAATGGAAACCATGCGTCAGAAATCAAAGAAATCTGACGGTAACCAATACGTATTTATTGTTAATGAGCGCATGTGGTCACAGATACAAACTACATTACGTCAGTACTTGAAAGAGTGGCAACCAGTTGCACCTATCTTCTTTTCACAAAAAGCAGGTGGTTATGTACAAGTAGGTGCTACCTTCGATTCTTACCGTAATGGTGGTAACCAAATTTCATTTAAGGTTGACAAAGCCCTTACATTGGAATATTCGCTAAAAGGTTATGGAATCTGTATAGATTTGACTGCTGATCTTACCACAGGGTCACCCGCTCTTCAAATGTTCACTTTACGTGGTGGAGAGTTTATTAGGGGCTTCTTGAAAGGTCTTGGTGGTATGACAGGTGTTGAATCAGGTGAAATCTCTACTCCGGTAGCTGGTTCTCGTTTAGTTCACGCTGGTTATGCAGGTGTAGGTGTATTTTCTCCTTATAGGAGCTTTAACGATAGAGCCATTGCAGCGTGAGTTGTAATTGAAAATTGGGTTAAACGGGGAAACTCTAGAAGTAGACAATCCCGTAGGAAGCTTAGAAAACAATTTAATAGTTCTAAGAACCTCTAACGACTAGTTGGTGAGTATTGTAACAATAATCCAACCACGAACGCCCGACATCTTAAGTTTTAAGATGATGATATAGTCTTCTCTATGTATAACTAAAGAAAACATAGGAAATATAGGATAAAGAGCCTATATAAATTTAAAAATCGGTATAGTAGAAGAAAACATCGCTACATTCTAATTGTAGTTAATTTAGATAAAACAACGTTCTAAGATCATTAGAAATGCTATAAAATGACTACCATTAGTGTAGTTTAGATATAAAAAATAATTAAGAATCCATTAGGAATAATGGATTCTTTTTATTATCTTTGTAAATTCAATAAGAACAAATATGATAGAGAATAGACTAATTATAAGGAGCGTTTATAAAATAACACGTTGCTTTATGGAACCTGCAAGGAACCGTAGTACAAAGAGATTTGCAGATTGTGTTCGTCCATGTGATGAGCATCATAAGATTATACTTACTGAACGTGAAAGATCATCAGGTCAAATATTTATATCTGAAGAAGACGTAATTGAGATCTTTGATGGAAAAGAATTTAACTTAGACAATGCGTATGATGCTGCCTGGTGGGAAGCTATTAAATTTAGTCCTAAGATTGCAAAAGATAGATCAGAACGTGATGAAGTAACTAAAGAATATCTTATAGATGGTAATGCTAAACGTTATGGAACAGCAGAGTTCTATGTAGAACGTCCAGGTGTTGAAGCTAAAGCTAAAAACAATCGGAAACGTGAAATTCATAATGCTAAATCATATATTTATGCTGATACAGATGAAGGTTTACGTCAGAAAGTAAGGTTACTTGGAAATGCAATGCCAGGTCTTCCAACAAGCGATGTAGAAGATTACTTAGTTAGTGTTGCTGAACGTAAACCTGAAATAGTTAGCGGTCTTTATACAGGATCTGATACTCATTTACGTATATTCTTACTTGATGCAGTTGATAAACACGTTATCTTTATAAAAGATAAGTTATACTACTATGGTGATTCTATAATTCTTGGTGCAACAGATTCAGCAGTTCTTCACTATTTTAAAAATCCAGCTAATAAACGAGTTGTTGACCTTATAAAAAGTGAGGTGTATCCTGAATTTCACATTGACTCATCAAAAACAATTGATGAATTAAATGATACTGATATACCAGTTAAGGTAGTTAAACCTATAAAACCAATTAAACCTATTGAACCAATAAAGTAATAAAATGACAGTAAGAGAAGTATACGAATACTCACTGATTGAAACTAATAAGGTAGAGGCTCCTACCCTCTTACTTGAAGATTATAATTATTATATCAATAAAGCAATCTTTGCTTATGCTAATAAAAAGTATAATGTTTATGATGCGAATCAACAGTCCACAGATGATTTAAATATTCTTAAAGGTTCATTTCATGTTCCAAGTGGATCACTTACAGCTACAACAGGTAATAAATTACAGGGAGCTACTTATACAGCAACTCTACCACTTGATTATTTTCACCTTTTAAATTGTACATGTGAGTTTTTACCTACATCAAATTTTAAGTGTTATAGTACTAGTGAATCAATTTATTTTGGTGCTAAACGTATGACTGCTGAAATGTGGCCTGAAATTATTAATAATGCATATTTAAAACCATCTTATCGTAATCCCTATTATTATATTAACAATGTTACAGATGTAGCTCCTCCAACAAATACTGGTTCTAATTATGATCCAGCAGATGGAAGTGAATATCAAACATTTGTTGCTCCTAATATAGAGATAAGATATGGTCGAGACAATACCCTTTTCGTTCTAAATAGTGTAGATATTCAATATATTAAGTCCCCAAGATATATTACATTATTACAATCACAGATTGATGCTACAGAAGATCTATCAGACATTATGGAATTTCCAAATTACATTTGTCTTGAAATTATAAAAGAACTAGTTGCCTTATTGTTGGAGAATGCTAGCGACCCAAGATTAAATACAAATTTACCAATAAACCAGACAATTGCTCCTCCACAAGCTCAAGGGCAACAGATGCAACAGCACTCGTCTCGTAGAAGATAATCTCTCCAATAAAATTTAAAACTTAAACTAAATTATGTTTGATTTCACACAGGAACGTGTCTTTAATGACCTTTCCGCAATTAGCGTTTATAATGGCGCAACAACTTTAGCCGCTCCTAGTATAGCTACTTTAACAGCTGGTGGTGCCTCAAGTGGTACATTAGCTGCAACAACTTATTACTATGCTCAAACAGCAGTAACAGCAAAAGGCGAAACTACTGTAGGCACACAGTCAACTATCACATTAGGTAGTGCTAACTTATCAGTTGGTATGACTTGGACTGCTGATACAGATCCAATTGCAGGTAACTTAATCGGTTATAATGTATATCGTGGTACTACTACTGGTGTACTTTATCTTTTAGGATTTACACCAACTGCTACTTATACAGACATAGGTGCAGCTACTAATACATCAATAACTCCACCTGCTGCTAATACAGCTTTTGAAACAGATGATGAATCAGTTACTGGTACTTCTGCTTTAGTAATTCAACGTCTTAATAAATATCTTGCCTCAAATCTACTGGGTAAAGTTTATAAACGTTCTGCTAGCAACCCTGTTAACGAAGTAGGTACTATTGTACTTCCTACTACCGGAAATGTTTCTGGAACTTATCGTTTACGTGTAGATGTTACAATGTCAGGATCATACCCTATTGACTATGATCGTTGGGCAATTAATAAAGGTAAACCTTTCTTTGTGGAAGTAGTTGTACCAACTGCTCAAACTGGTGATGTACTTGCTGCTACTTTGTGTGCAGGTTTCATTAATGGCCTTAAGAAATATAATGGTCAAAATATTAAAGATATTGTGCCTACTTATACTTCAAACTCAGGTACTAATGCAGGTAGTATTATAATTACTGCATCTAATGAATATATGCGTTTCCTAACTGATTCCGGTAATTATTTCCAAATTGAGTTACTTGATTCAACAGGTGAAAATTATAACCCTATTGCAGTTGGTACTGTAACAACCGTAGGTGTTGAAGGATTTGGTACTGCTTGGTTTATTACTAAGAACCTTCGTTTACCTACACAGGAAGCTACAAGATTCTTTGGTGAAGATCAGGATGAGCGCCCAGTTAATGGAGTACTTTATAATCAATATACATTTGCTTATAATGCTCTACGTAACTTTACAGGTGTAGGTGCTGTTGGTCAATCGATTACTTCGAAGACTACTCATGTTTTATACATACCTACAACTTTAGCTTCAACATTTGAAGGTTATATAACCTCAGCATTTGGAACTCATAGTATAGTTGATGCACAAACTAATTTGCTCTTAAACTAAGATACCTTATCACAATTAAAAGGCAGGCAGCTCAACTGTCCTGCCTTTTTTAGTATAAAATAATGACATTAGACAAATTAGTAAGTCGTATATATAATAATGTAATGTCTGGTTTACGTGGTGCAACTATTAACGTTCCTTTTACATTAGAACAGATAGAAGATGCAGTTATACAAAAAAGACTTAATATAATTAAAGGTTATGCAGGTAAAAACTTAATACCAATTAAAGATCTTCTTTACTCAATTAGGTGTATACCTGTAGATTGTGAGTCATTAGATCGTTGTTGTTGTAATAACGGAGATACTTTAGTCAAACATATTGAACTTCCTCAAATCATTAGTGATTTTGGTCAACAAAGTATTGATTATATAGGTAGTACAGATGGTAATATACAATATATTGTATATACTGATGAAACATATAAATTACATAAATATAGACGTCGTGGTGCAAATAATCCATATGTATGGATAGACATAACACCAAATACTAGTAATATGATAGACGCATTTATTTTTAATGCCCCATCGATGTTACAACAGATGACAGTGCGTATAATTCCAAAAGATATACGCCAACTTATGAACTACCCTTGTTGTTTAAATGAAGAGGTTATGAATATAAATTTTATAGATACAGATATTGAAAAAGGGGTTACAGAAGATTATATACGCTATTTTAGACAAACTGCTCTTACAATTACACCTAATGATCAAACAGTAAAAGTATGATAGACTCAATAAGAAATTTTTATGCAGGACTTCTACAACTTAGTGATCATTTTGGCATTATACTTAAAGAAGAAGACTATGAAAACTTAGCTCTTCATGCATGGGATCATATAGGAAATAAAAACTATCGTGTTTATCGTTATAGAGCACAAATGCACGATGGTAAGTTAGAATTACCTATCAATGTAGATATAGTCGAAGGTGTTTATAAACTTGGACAAGATCATCAAAGAACAGATGGTGTCAATCCTTATAGTATAGATTTACTTAATGCAAATTTAGAGAATTATATTGAAGGTTGGAAGATACCAAATGAATTTTTATATGAAGCTGGCACAATGATACAATATGAACAGATCGGTCAAACTTTATACTTTAAGACCGATAGAGATTATCATATTACTGTACTTTATAAAGGTATTCTAGTTGATGAAGTTGGACTTCCACTCTTAAACTTTAAAGAGGTAGATGCAATAGCTAAATATTGTGCTTGGATAACTATACAGAAACAAGCTTTTATAATGAAAGATCAAGCAAGTATGCAACTTGCACAAATGGTAAGACAACAATGGCAGTCTGCCTGTGATGATGCTCGTACACCTATTTATCTTAATCAAAATGATATGGATAGATTACTCAATGTACAATCCTCATGGGATAGAAAGCGTTTTGGTATAACATATAAACCTATACGATGAATGAAAATCGCGTACTTAATCATGTAATCAGAACACCTGATTTATTCTGTAACTTTGATCTTAACAAATTAAAAGGTAATTCTCCAAGGGGTCAAAATAACATTAAGAAGTTTTATAAATGTGCAGATAAGAGATCACTTGCAGAGAGGATCTTTACACGTTATCTTCATATGTTATTACTACACCTAATTGAAGGTGATAAGCTATTTGTATTTCCATATAGATATTATACCGATCTTCACTTTAGAGTTGTACCAGAAGAAAGAATAAAAAGGAATTTAGAAGTTGGTTGCTTACAAGATATAGATTTCTTACAGTCTAATTTTAAGTATTACGAATTAGTAATGTCTTGGAAAGTAGGAGAGAGAATGACACATGAGTATGTTAAATTAAGCAAAAATTTTACTCAATTAATACACGATAAGATAAATACAGGATTTGTTTATGCTTAATTAAATTATGGAGACGTTAATGTTCGATGAACTCTTACCCTATTTAAATGAAGAGTTTTCAAAGGTAGATGAAAAATCAATAAGAGAAGTAGTAAGGCACGGTCTTGCTATGATGGCTTTATTCAAGACAAAAAATCATGATCTTTATCTAAATGATACTCATAAAGATACTTATATGTATGTTGGACCAGTAAGTCACAATAGAGAGCGTAGGTATGAGATACATAATAAAAAGATTAAGCAAAAGATAAGAATAATGTATGCACTTAAGAAAACACCTTATTCTGGATTTATGTATTTTTGGTTAAATGAGTATGCTTACACTGACTTATTAAACGGTCAAACTACACAAAGAATTATACTTTTTAAATGTTTAGAAGAAGCTAAGTTAGTAAAAAATATGCACTATTATAGAATAGCAATGGAAGAGCCTCGTAGATGGATAATGATAATAGAAGATTTAGATATAAGTACAGCTTTAGAGTTACAATAAATATGAGACAGCGTACACAGAACACTTTTAGTGGAGGAATGATAATGGATTTGAATCCACTATCAACTCCAAGAGATGTATTAGTAGATTGTTTAAATGGTACAATCATAACTTATAATGGTACAGAATTTGTACTACAAAACGATCAAGGTAACTGTCAAGTAGATAGTGCTCAATTATCTCCTGGTTTTATACCAATGGGGATGAAAGAATATGGTGGTATAGTTTATGTGGCATCATTAAATCCTCAAACAGGTATGTGTGAGATTGGTTCATTTCCATCTCCACAAGAAGACTTTAGTACTACAGATTATGGTGAAATAGGGCCTGTTAATTTTATAACTGCTAATTTTATTGTAGATACTGGTGATGATTCTGTTGCAACAATAACTGATAAGAATTCAAATTTATTTCAACCAGAATTACTTCAACTATCTCCTGGTGATTTATATGTAGTTACTTACACGATAACTGATCCTAATTCAGCTAATGATGCATTACCTGATAATATTAATAATACCACTAAGTATAATAATTGGATTTCACAAGATCCAACTAATAGAAAGTTGTTTAGACTCACCTTCTCTAAAATAACATCAAATAATACTCTTACTGCTTTACCGTTTGGTGTAATCAATATAATACCCTATCAGTCAGACCTTAGTAGTTCTTATACTTATTATCCTGAACCATCACAAACTACTCTGACAGTAGGTTTAGAGTTAGAGACTCTTGATACTTTTAACGTATTTGTTGAAGATATTTCACTAAATACAAATTCAGATAAACAGATAAGTATAGTGGCAACAGGTTCTAGTGCTTCTCTTTCAACTTTTAATGGAGTTAGAGTTATAGTAACTCAACCAAGTAGTCAAACTTTTTTCTTAGATAATACAGCAAACTCTCCTAATGCAGAAGTAAGTGCTATAGTAGATGGTTTAACTGAGAATCAAAACTTTCAATGTTCTATAACACCTTACTCACCTTATTGTTTATATCCTAATTTAACTAAGACATTTAATTTAACAATAGGTAAGTATCTTAGTTCAGGTTCTGGGGTTAATAATATTTTTACATATTATGTAGATACAGTTAATAATGCAATAACACTTAATTTTGATTGGAAGTTTCAAGGTAACTCACCAAATGGCTTATTTCTTTATATAGAATTCTATGATCCTTGGTCTGATTATTCAGTTGTACAAACAGTTGATAATCCCTCTTTTTATGGTCTTAATAGTGTAATTCTACCATTAGTTACTGAACCTTACATTAGTCAATTTGATAGTACAACTACTGGTGGTACACTTCCTAGTTTACTCATAACTAATCCAGATACCATTTACGCTAAAACAATGCTTAATTCTACAAATCAAATTAGGATTAATCAAGCACTACGTTTAAATGGTTTTTATATAGTAAGGATTAGTGGAGTAGATACTGCATATAGTGGTGGAACTTATACTTATACCCATTATGATCTTTATAAAGGGTTATATACTACAGATATGTTTAACAGTGTTTATAATAACCAAGTCTCTCTTGCAGTTAGTGATCCTTCATATGTATCTGATTTTAACTCTCTAGATTTTGTAATTGGTAATATAAATTATAGTAGTACAATAGCACTCAATAATACACTTAATATAGCACCTATTGTTACTCAACAACGTACTGATCTAATGACTAATGGTAACTATTATATAGTAAGTCCTACCTCACTTAGTACAACACCTGGTTATAAATATACACAAACTTACGAAACTCAAAACACTTATGCAGTAAATTTAACATTACAAGGTTTATCTTATATATTTGGTACATTTAAGACTTCACTATTGACAATTACTCCTCCTACACTTGTTGCTAGTAATAGTATGAGTAGTGGAGAGAAACCAACTATAATTGATGTTAATTATAATAGTGATACTAATATTGAACCTAATAGTGTTGCAAGTTGGACTCTTATAAATACTTCAGGTACTAATTATCTTTTAAACACTGATACAGTTACATCAAGATCAGTTTATTCTCCTGTAGCAACGCTTAGTGGTAGTCCTACAGGTATTACATATCAAGAAATTCCATTAGCAGGTTCATTCTCATATAGACCCAATGGTGATAGTATATGGATTACTACAGCCGGTCCAGCAGCTGGAGCAGCATCTGGTACACTCGCATCTCCAAATGCAACACTTCTTATACAAAAAGAAGAATTACAATGTATGGGTAAGGATGGAACTCAATATATTTACACCCTAGGATCAGATCATCCTTATGACGGTAACGTTGTTACAGCTATTAATACAGCTATTAATAGCACAACTTATGGTGATGACGGACGTACTTATTCAGCAGTGTTAATGACATCATGTGAACCAACTTGGGGTTATGGATCAGTTAGCGGTCCTACATATAATTCATGTAACGATCATGGAACAAGTCAGTGGAAAAATACTACTTTAGTAGTAAATATGGCTGATGGTACCTACCGTTTAACTAAAGTTACTGATATAAAAGCTATGGAAGATTTTTTTAATAGTTTATATGTAACATCAAGTGTATCAAATACCGTATACGTTTATTATCCTAACGCATCAGTTGAATCTAATGATGATATACAAACTAATGTAACATATCCCGATCTTATATTTACTACAAACTTTACTCCTACTATTGTGAGTATGGCTTATGTAAATACTTATTTATCTACATTTAATTTTCAAGCTCTTAGTGAACCAACAGCTGATTTTAGTACTACAAATATAAATAGTTATATAGCAACGAGACAAGGTAGCTCTACAATAGTAGATGGTAGTAACACAATACGTGATGGTTTTATTCCATTTATAAATACTTTACAAACTACAACTAGTAATGTAGCAGTTCCAAATCTTACAATTGATCAAACAGCTGATTCAGCTATTATTACATCTTTCTTAGCAGGACAAAATCAGTACTTAAGTGATCCAAAATATAGAGAGAATGGAGCTGGAGTTCACACACATGGTACACTATGGTCTAATATACCAGACTATCAAACACAATATGTACCTCTTTTACAAGTTAAACCAACACCTGTAACTAATACACCTATTGTTAATACCGGAACAAGTGCAGCCTATGTACAAATAATAGGTTCTACTCCAATATGGAATTATGGTAAATTTTATAGAGTTGGTGGTTGTAGTAATGGTGTAACAGCACCTAGTTTAATTCCATCTTTTGACGTAACAACACAATGACAATAAATCCAAATAGTGGAACAACTCTACTAAGTTCAAAGACATTCTTAGTGTTACCTCAATTTAATATTGATTATCAACTAAGTGCTAAATTATTCAATCAAGAAGGAGATTTAACATATGAATATAACCCTATTCATAATTTACAGTTAGATACAGGACAACTTACTTACTTTCAGACTAATGAATTAGCATTTGATTTAAACCATCCAGTTGATATAGAAGTTCAACCTTCATATGATGGTACAGTTAATCTTATTCTTAATGATAATTTAAATCCACCTAAATTAATAAATACACGTTTCACTCCTATTGCAGACAATAGATATGAGATAATAGATAGAAGTGGTAATAACGATACTAATATTTATCCTATAGGTAGTATAGCCTCAACTACAAGATTATTTAAAACAACAAGTAAAATACCTTATATTGTATTTAATGGTTTAGTTGAAGGTGGTAATCTAATGGCTGGTAATTACACTTTCTATTTTAAATATGCTGATGCAGACGGTAATGAGACTGATATAGTAGCAGAAAGTGGTATTATAAGTTGTTACGTTGGAAAACTTAACGATCCTCCATCAACAAGAGGTGGTATTGCTAATGAAATTACTAACAAGATAGCTAACTTTACTATGAATAATATAGATAGTACCTATGACTATCTAAACATATATTTTACAAGGTCAACTGGTGATGATAATGATAATAATGTTATCCTTGCTTATAAGATAAGTACTAAAAAAGTTATAACTGGTTCAACTCTTACTATAACTATAACAGGTTTGGAAGATACTATACCAATTGGTATAGAAGACTTAAATATACAGTATAACACTGTAGATGCAGTAGCAACACAAGCTCAAATACAAAATAGACTATTCTTTGGTAATATTACAAGACCTACTATAGATTATAAAGACCTTGCTGATTTAGCAATTAGGATATATCCCTCTATAACTAATAACAACAACATTGGTTATATGGATCAAAATTATAAAGCTTTAACTTTAGCTAATGGGACTATAGGTTATGAGTATTATGATTCTTTAAATGTCTATAATTATACAGGTTATTGGAATAAAGAAATATATCGTTTTGGTGTAGTCTTTATTCTTCCTGATGATTCTTTGTCACCTGTATTTAATGTGCGTGGTAAAGATATGCTTGGAGCTTTTACAAGAAGTGGAACATATGATGAAGATATAGCTAATATGTATACAGATGAACCGCTTTTAGATGGTTCTGGAAATAGACAATATATACCTTATGATGACAATGGATATATAAAAAATTCAGCACAAACTTTAGAAAATGCTAATGGTGTATCTAGAATAATTTATGAAAGTGATATTATAAATAAAGATAGTCAGACTGGTATATATCCATTATCGATTAGTTTTAATATATCAAGTGAGGTTATGACTGAACTTGCCAAGTACATTAAAGGTTTCTTCTTTGTACGACAAAAGCGTGTTCCTACAATCTTATGTCAAGCTTTATCAATAGGGGTTGATACTGTATCTTATATACCTACAATTAAAGCAGCTATAGCTGGTAATACCGGTAGTCCTACTACAGCTTATATAGCAGAAGCGTTTGTTAATAAAAGTACACAAGTTGTACATGATTTTGCATCAAGACTATTGACTTCTACTACTAGTATAATACCTGGAGGTGGTTTGTTATGTCCTGAAGCTCTTTTACGTTCAGATCTCTATAATGAAGTATTTGTTGGAACTTTATTTAATCTATCGCTTGCATCATTTAGTTCTGCACAAACTAACTTTACACAAGATCCTACTACTAACAATCACTTTTATATTGCATCATATCAGAATAATGGAGCATCTACTACTTTACATAATGATGTAAAGCTCACTTTAATTGAAGATAATCAACCACTTCGATATTCAGGGACTCAAAGATTTTCAACTAGAGTTGGAATACCAGAAACAGCATGGATATTTAATTGGTTTGCTACTCAAAATAAAGCGGCACTTGCAACTAATATATTACGTGGTTCGTATACTGGATTTGTTGGTTGTGAAGGTTTTTCTCAAGAATGCGCTACTGTTGATATACATATACCAGGTTATGATACGTCAGAAATGGAAGCTTATTTTGATGTTAGGTCTAATTCCTTTCATCCTTATTATGCAATATCTGATCGTTATGATCTTAATCTTTTAGGTACAACTACACCTTATCCTACAATAATAGCACAATCTGATAACTTACAATTTATAGAGTATAGAGGGGATTGCTTTATTAATAATTACACTTGTCGTATGACAAGAAACTTTATAGATCCATCTACTCCAATTAACGATGTTATTATTGACCCTCTAACATGGATTAATAACTATACAGGTTATACAGCTTCTGGTGGTTTAGATGCTACTAAGATAGCTAATATAAACTTAGGTGATGTTAACGCTGTTAAAATAGGTCATTGGGCTACATTTAAATTACAGAGTAATACAAACTTAGCATATAGATGTCAAGACGATACATATTCATCAGAGATTGCACTTACAGGTAATTATAGAGGGTTCTTCCCACTTGATGCTATGTCAGTTGGTGGTGAGTCTAAAATACCTGAATCAACTCTTATTAATATAGGGTATAATACTTCAACATCATCTAAAGTATATATAGAACAACCAAATGTTCCTTATATTAAAAACTTATTTGATAATAGAGTAATGTACTCTGATATACATATTAATGATGCTTTTAGAAATGGTTATAGAACTTTTCAAGGTATTTCATATAAAGATATTACACGTCAATATGGTGCTATAATGAAACTTCTTGAATGGAGAGGTGATCTTTTGTGTGTTTTTGAACATGGTGTTGGTTTAATTAGTATTAATGAACGAGCTATGACACAAACTACAGATGGTCAATCTATCTTCTTAAAAGGTTCTGGTGTTATATCAGAGTTAGTACAACCATTATCTATAGAGTATGGAAGTACATGGAAAGATTCAATAATTCAAACACCTAATTATATTTATGGAGTTGATACAGTAGGTAAGAAGATATGGCGTACTAATGGAAGGCAATTTGAACTTATCTCAGACTTTAAAGTACAATCTTTCCTTAACGCTAACATAACTCTTACAGAAGCTGAAAAGTTTCCATCAGTTGCCCTTTTAAATGTAAAGTCTCATTATAATGCCTTTAAACAAGACGTAATGTTCACATATTATGATTGTACTAGAAACAATACTGAAATTTTATGGAACTTATGTTATAATGAGCAATTAGGTAAATGGATAACACGTTATTCATGGACTCCTGTAGCTTCTGCTAACATTTATAATATCTTCTTTTCATTTGATAGAGAATCAGCTAAACGTAATGCTTTAATAGGCTATACACTTGCTTCCTCTCCAACTGCTCAAGGTATTGTATTAAGTGCTGTAGAACTTGGAACTTCTACAGGTTGTACTGTTGGAACTTTATCACTTAAAGGTTATTCTTATTATTCTCAGTATACAGCAGTTTATACTATAGATGATACAACACTTGATAATCAATATTTCTCAATAAGTGGAAGTACCCTTACTTTTACTGGTGTAGGTTCTACATGGACTAAGTATGAATTTCAATTATATGTACGTGTAGGTCTTAATTTAATCGTTGATGATGTCTTAACTGAAGTTCAATACTTTTATGATTACTTAGCAGTAATAGTAAATAGAAGTACACTTGATTCAGGTGATCAAGCTTTATTTGATACTTATTTTTCTCCTGCGTTTTGGAAACATGGTCAAGCTGGAATATTTAATATTGAAACTCCAATATATCCTACAGTATGGTACGGAGTACAACAGCCATTTCAATTCTCTTTTATAGTTGTAGATAATCCTGGAGTTCATAAGATATATGACAACTTACAAATTATATCTAATAAAGCAGCACCTAATAGTTTTCAATTTGAAGTTACTGGTGATGCTTATACATTTAAAGGTAGTAATTATACATATAGTAATGGTGCTAATACTTATATTACAACTGTAGGTTCAGATATGGTGACTACAACTCAAACAGGACTTGATCTAGTTACTTATGGTCGTAGACTTGGTAATATGCAATATAAAGAAGATTTATGGGATGTTGAGATTAAACCTATTTTGATACCTTATACAGACCCTACTACAATTAGACAATCAAGACTTAGAGATAAGTATTGTAAAATAACAGTAATCTATTCAGGTGTAGATTTAGCTATAATAACTTCTTTAATAACAATGTATACACAAAGCTATGCGTAAAACAAACTATATAAAACTATATGCTGGTGGTGGAATATCAGACTTCTCATCTTGGTTATCTAGTAACTTTGGAGGTGGTCCTAGTGGAGGTGTTCAAACTACTGGTCAACAGATGAATAATCAGTTAAATGGTCCTCCAAAAGGTAATCCAGCTGATATCAATGCAACAGATAATGACCCTAATATGCAACAACTAACCAATCCTAATGGACAAGGTCAAAGTCAACAACAAATTAATAATGCCATAACTGAACAAGGTGCTAATTCAACACCCTTACAAACTTTAACACCAGGTACAGCAGCTGATATAAATGCAGCTAATAAACCAAAATCTAGTTCAAGTGCTTTTGGATGGGGTAAAGGTCCTGGAGGTAGTGCTACAAGTACTATGGACATTTTAGGTGGTGTAACACAAGGTATAAGTGGTCTTGAAGCTGCTAGTCAACTTCAAGGAGCTCAACGAACCACAATGCAAGGAGATAGTATAGAGAAAGGAGTAGCATCAGGACTTAGTGCTTTTGGACCTTGGGGTCAAGTAGCTGGTGCTGCTCTTAATCTTGTAAATGGTATTGGTGGTTCTCTTATGAATACTAATAAGACTGCTCGTATGGCTAATGGGTTTACAGTTAATAATGATGTACAACAGTCAGGTAGTTATGGTGGTATTGCTTCAAATGCTGCTACAACTAAATTAGATGGTACTGCTTATAGAAAAGCTGGTTTATTTGGGAAGTTAGCAACCAATGTACAAGGACTTCAAAATCAAATAAATACAAGTAATCAACAACAGACTCAAGCAGCAGGTCTAATAACTAAAGGTAAACAAGACTTTCAACAACAAGCTGGTTCTACTGATATGTATAACTCACAACGTCAGCAAAGAGACTTTAATACTAATACTTGGAATTCAGGACAAACTACATTTGGTAAAGAAGGTATGAAATTATTACCTAAAGCTAAAGATGGTATTCATATTAAGAAAGAGAATATAGGTAAATTTATAGCTACTAAAAAGAAAACAGGGGAAACTACAGAGGAGTTGACACATTCAAAGAATCCACTTACTCGTAAGAGAGCTCAGTTTGCTCTTAATGCGAAGAGTTTCAAACATCAACAAGGTGGTCAATTGTTAGCTTCTAATATGTTTAAACCTGTAGGTGATACTACACTAATAAAATCACAACCTATATTTGCTAATGGTAGGTTTCCTGACCCGGGAGACCCTTATTGGAAGGATAATCCACTAATTACAGAACATCCAGATGGTACTATAAGATTGTGGGGAGAACCTCTAAAACCTAGGTCTATAGATACAACACAAAAAGCACCTATTACTAATCAGCAGTCTTATGACCAGTTAGTACAACAAATAAGGTTAAGACAAGTAACTCCACAACCTATAGTACCTCATGATCAAACCTCTTATTTTAAAGGGGTTAATCAATGGGGTAACACGTATCCTCCTAAAATGCAACAAGGTGGTCAAATGATGGCACCAGATAATTATCAATCTAATCAAGGTATGCAAATACCTTATGATTATCAACCTAGACTTGGTGTATCTAAGAATTACATGTCAGGTTACGGTGGAGGTTACTCTACTGCTTTTAGTTTTGCTAAGGATTCGCCATTTTCACAATTCTTAAGTACACTTGGTGGTGCTCAAAAGACATCTGGTCAGTTTAGTCCAGGATTAGAAAGTACACAACAGATGGCTTCAACTTCTACTAGAAATCTTGGTTATATTGATAGTGATGATGTTGACTACTTAAAAGGTCAAAGAGATTCTTTTGATCAATTAATTAAAAGTCAACCACAACAGCAAGCACCATCAGCTAAAGGTTTAGCTCCTAATTTAGGTGTAAAACCTATTCAAGGAGTTAAAGTGCCAGTAGGAAAGTTAGGTATGAAGTTACAACAGGGTGGTACTTTGCTAGATCCTAATAGTTTTAGTAGACCTGTTATGCAGAGAAGTACTATACCTATTCCTAATATAACTTCACCTATTCTTACCCCACAAAACACAGATAAGATGGCTATCTTATCTAGTAATGTTGGGCCAAACGTTGGGTATCAAGATGGAAGTTATAAGTCTCCACCTCTATCTAGACCACAGTTAGTAAAGTTAACTGGTAATAATAACTTACCATATGATAGTGGCGATGTTGCTGATTTAAAAGTAAAATATAGTGACTATGATAATAACCTTTATAATAAATATAAAGCTAATAATACCACTATTCAAGTTAATGATCCTCAATACAATATGAGAGATGGTGAACATGTTAATAAGAGTATGTTAAATGACATAGTTAAGGCTTCTGTGAGAAATAAAGTTGACCCCTATACTGCATTATCTATTGCACAGAGAGAGTCTGGTATAGGTAATGATCAGATGGACTACACTCCTAGGAATGTATTTTCTAACTGGGCGGAGAATGATCTCGGTAATATACAACTAGATTATAGGGCAGCTACTAAGAATAGTGGTCAGGTCCCCGCTTCTATATATAACAGGATGAATACGTACTTTAATAATCGTACACAGTATCCTTTTCAAAGTGAGATGAAAACTATTAATCAGTTAACTAAAAATGGTACTAATATAGAGGGATATAATGCAGGAGATCCTAATTATGCTAATAAAGTAGCTAAAGAAAGGCAAGTCTTAATGGAACCTGTTAATGCTCCTTTTAGGAAATATGTGGATAGCGTAGCTAATGTAGCACAACATCAATTAGGTGGTTCTATTAATAGTTCAGGTTCTAATACAACTAAAACTTATCAAGAATACTCACATAAGTTAGGTAAAGCATCTAAAGAAGTTGACCTTAAACGTATGAAGAAGATTAAAAGGAAAGAAACTGGTGGTGTTATAGAACAAGAGTTAACTACTATTACTTGTGGTGTTGATTTTATCACTCCGATTATAAGTTATGAAGAAGGTGGCCCTATAAATATAATACCTGATGGTGCTTTTCATTCAAGGAAACATGATTTAAAAGAAACTCCTAAACTTGAAGATGCTAATATTACTTTAAAAGGAATACCAGTTATATCAGAAAGTAAGAGTGGGGATGTTGTCCAGTCGGCAGAAATTGAAAGAGAGGAGCTTATACTACACTACGATTTAACTAAAGAGTTAGAAAAACTACAAAAAGAAGGTACTGATGAAGCTGCATATGAAGCTGGTAAGTTATTAGCTATGGAGATAGTAAAAAATACTAAGGATAACACTGGAAAGTTTAAATTAAAGAAGAAATGAAAGAGGAAGTAATAAAACAATCAGAAGGTGGACCAGTAATAGAAGATGAAATGGAAACAATTCACCTAACAATTAATGATAAAGACTATCTTATCTTTATAGCTGATACTCCAGAACTACGTGAGAAGGGACTTCAAGGCGTAACTTCGCTTCCTTCTAATGAAGGAATGCTATTTATCTTTGAAGAACCTCAAACGGTAGAATTCTGGATGAAAGACACATTAATTCCTCTTGACATAATCTATATTGATGAATATGGAGAGGTTCTGAAAGTATATTGTGGAGAACCGTTCGAGGAATCGCTTGTAGCGTGTGAAAATACACTCTATGTCCTAGAATTGAACTGTGGATCAAATATAAAGGAAGGAGATGAACTAGATTTAGGTGAACTTGGAGTTAAAGATGTTGAAGATTGGGAAGAAAGTGAAAAAGAAGAAGAGAAACCAGTTGTAATGAGTGTCCTTGATCCTAAAGGGGAGTCTCAAATGGAATTAAAAGGTGGAGAAAGGATATTTAGTCGTCCAAATACAAAAACTCTTGTATCATTAGCTAAAAGAGCGTATAAAAGTAAGCAAGAAAAAGACTACAAAGCACTTGGTAGACGAGTTTTTAAGTATTTACACATACAAGATCATAAAAAAGACGACTATGTTAGCTTACCAGACAAATAAAAAGCCTCATTACAATTAAGTAATGAGGCTTAGTTCAGCTAATATTAGAATCCTTTAATTATATGTTGTTTGAGTTTGTCTTATCTATAAGCACATGAACTCCTAAATGTAGGATTTGATTCTGTATCTGAATTAGTATAAAGATACGAAAAAGATTTCAAAATTGCAAATAAACTTAGATAAATAGTTCAAAATAAATTTGGTCATTTGATATATTTTTCGTATCTTTGTAAAGATTTAGCTATTGAGCTATATTTGGACTTACTCCACTTAAAAATGTAAATATGAACTATAAAGATCGATCAGCTAATTAAAGAACTTATTATAGTAATGAAACTATCAAACAAAATTACAAAACTTCAGGATGGTGGTCAAGCTCCACAAGGTGGTGACCCATCACAAGGTGCTCCAGGTGGTGCACAAGATCCTTCACAGGGAGGCGATCCTTCACAACAAGGACAACAAGATCCAGTAGCTCAATTAGTGCAAATGGCACAACAAGCATTACAATCAAAAGATTGCCAAGCAGCTTTAGCAGTTTGTGATGGACTTTTACAAGTATTATCCCAAGCACAGCAAGGTCAACAAGGTGGTCAGGGAGATCCTTCACAAGGAGGTGGACAACCTCAACAAGGTGCTCCAACCTATAGACGTGGTGGTGTCCTAATAAGACGTAACTAAGAAATAGTCAAGGGAGTATGTAGAACACATACTCCCTTTTTATTTACATTTAAAAACGCAAAAATGTCACAAGTCAGAAAATATGATGGTGGAGGAACTACACAAACTCCTGCTCAAACACCATTGACAAACCCTAACCCAAATATAAATTTAAAGATAAACGGTCAAGCTGCATCAATGGACCCTCAAAAATTAAACTCTGAGGGCTGGGGTTATGTACAATCACAATTACAATCAGCTGGTCATAATGATCCTAATGAGTTACAACATTTTCAGAAGGTGTATCAACAGTTTGTTGATCAAGCTAAATCTGGTACATATAATATAAATACAAATAATGGTAAGTATGTAAATTCTACCTATGCTGGTGCTCCAGGTGCTAATTTAGGATTAAATCCTGATGGTTCAGTTGCTCAAAAATCAGGTATAGGTAATGTAGTCTCAGGTCATAGTTTTAGTGATACTCAAGCTATGGCTAAACTTAATCCTTTAATAGGTAACTATATAGCACAAGCTCATAGTGATGATTTAGCTACCGCAAAAACTAAAAGTGATGCAGATGCTGCTAAAGCACTACAAGATAAGAACACTGCAAGTGCCGATTATATGGCTAATGTTAATAGAATGAGAGATCCTGCTACAAATCTTTATGGTATTGTAGGTGGTCAGAATACTAAGTATACATATGATGATTATTGGTCAGGTAAGACAGGTCAAGGAACTATAGCTAAAGGTGGTTTTGAAAGAATAGGTTCTACTCTCTTTGATAAAGGTCTTGATGATCCTGATAATCAAAAAGCATTTAAATCTAAATGGGGCTTATCTGTAAATGATGCTAGAGCAGCAATGACTAAAGCTGGTTATAATAATGGTCAACTACCTTCTGATATTACAATGGAAGGTCTACAAGGTCTTTCTCGTGATCTACAAGTAGGTCCTGAATGGAACTCTTACTTGAATAGAAATTCAGCACTTACTCCTGAACAGCAAGCTCAACAAAAAGGAATTGATGATCAAAAAGCTAAGTTAACTAATGATGCTACTAACCTAAAACATAATCAAGAGTTACAACAGCAAGGATATAAATTTACAAATAAAGGTATTACATACTCTGATGCAGATCTTAAAAATCTATTTACTGGTAAAATGGAAGATGGTACAGAATATCAAAATGGTGCTCCTATTAACGGTATATTACCCCCAGATCCAAAAGTTGATTCAGCATTTGAAAGTAAATCAGGTGATCTTTCAAACTCTCCTTACGCATTAAACGGGAAAAGAGTTAGTTATCAGGAGTTTTGGAATGCTCATAGAAATGATAGTCCACAAGATTTAGCAGGTCTTCAAGCTCAAGAACATAAAATGGTTCAGAGTAGAAACGATAGAGTATCTGGATTAAAAGATTTGAGTGAACCTGATGAAGATGGTAATAGACTTGATGATAGTAATACCGCTAATGACTTTATATTTAGAAAAGAAATTGCTGCTGGACAACATGTTAAAGCAGCCGCTGTTACTGGAAGTTATCCCGATCTTATTAATAAAGGAGAACGTTTAGCTGCTTACTTAGTTCCTGGTAAAACTAATATTAATACAGATGGTTTGGTTAGATATAGACATATGGCAGCTAATGGTAAGACTACTGATGGCATTATAAAAACAGATGTAGATGGTCGTGATTTCCTTGAAGATGCTAAAGGGAATAGAATTGACTTAGGTAATAAATCTGATAATAAAATAACTGTAACTGACCCATATAGGATACCTTATAATTCAGGAGTTTATAATACTCCTAATAAAACACCTAAACTTTCAAGTGAAGCTAAAATAAGCATACAGAAAGCATTAGATACTCAAAATTATAAAAAAGGTGGCATACTTAAAGCACAAACTGGTGCAAAAATAGACTGGGATAGTAATAGTGGTGATAAAAGTTTTCATTCTGCAAATGCTGGTAAAGTATTTGATGGCAACTCAGGAAACTTATCAACTGCTGATAAAACAGAACTTGGAGCTATAGCAGGTCAATTAGTTAGTCTTGGTATAGGGTTTATTCCAGCTCCTGGTGCATCTGTAGTATCTGCTTTAGGTGGTGTTGGTTCTACAATTGCTGATGAAACTTCTAATGTTATGAAACGTGGTTGGAAATGGGGTGATTTAGTTAGTGTTGGTGGAAGTTTAGCTTTAGATGCAGCTACAGCAATTCCAGGTTTAGGTGAAGCGGCTGATATGGGTAAGTTAGCTAAAATGGTTAAAGGATCGTCTAAATTAATACAAGGAGTTTTCACTGGTATAGGTGCTGCTAAGGCTCTAGGTTCTCTATATAAAGTAACTAGTGGTCAAGCTACTATAGACGATTGGCAAAATATTGCAGGTGGTATACAAGCAGCAATTGCTGGTAAACGTTTAGCTGATCCTTATATTGCTACAAAATCTGGTGGTCAAACTGCTAGTGTAAAGGTAGCAGGTAAACCTTATGACTTAAGCGCTTCTGAGCTAAGTACTATTCAAAGTGCAAAACCTACTGAGCAACTTGACTTATTAAAAGGTATAATAAAAACTAAAGACCCAAATGCAGATTTAACTAAAATTAACACTTCTATTCTTAATGACACTAGAAGTTTTATAAATAAGAAATCATTTGGCTTACTTGGTGATAAAGGGACTAATGTTAATGTTCCTAAAATAGACTTAAATAGTAATGGTAGACAACTTATAGATTATGACAATGCTAATTGGTATCAAAAGAAATTTGCAATACCTAATACAATAGCACAGAATCCTAATATAACTGGTGCTGATAAATATACAATAGATGGTGGTAGATTTTGGTCAGGTGCTAATCCAGATGAAGGTCCTACTAAGGATGGAAGTGGTTTAAATTGGATAGCTAATAGTTATAGAATGAAGTATGCATCTCCAGTCAAACCAGTAACACCTACTGTAGAACCAGTAACACCTACTATAACTGCACCAATTGAAAATACTGGAACAGGTACTCAATCTTTTAGATTTAAACAACTTCCTGCTCCAACATCTAATGATAGACAAGGTACAAACTTTGTAATCCCATATGAGGATCAAGAGAATGTTCTTAGACCTTCCAATGATAAAGTTAATCCTTTAGCTAGTAGTGGTCAAAGTCAAGAAAGTATATCTAAGTTAAATGAAGGTAAAGGAGAACCAACTGCTAATGATTTATTAGCTATGATTAAACTTCAACCTAAAAGTAAAGGTAGTGTAACTTCTGCTAGTGATAATATCATTCGTGATCCTAATTATAAATCAGCATCTTCAACTGTAGGTAAGAAATTAACAGCAGATAAGATAATAAATAAAATACAACTTAGACCTGGAGAAAAGGGAGAAGTGTTAGATAATCATTATGTATCTCCATCAATGGATGATAGACAAGCTATTACAGCTGATAATCTTATAAAACTTATAAAATTACAACCTAAGGAACGTGGTGGAATTACTAGTGCAAGTGATGGTATTAGTCCTAATAAGACTTTAGCAACACCGTCATTACCACAAGTTAAGCAGTCTATATCTAAGCAAGATCCTTATAAAAGTGCTTTCTATAAAAATTATACTCAAAATACAATTGAAGGTAATGCACGTAATAAAGACTATGAAGAAAATACTTTAGGAGAACGTTTACAAACAGCTTTACAGAATAAAAAAGAAACTAAAGGTAAAGGTCTTAAATTTAAAGAAGGTGGTCGTATTCCTAAGTTTCAAAATAGTGGTATAGTTCCTTTTCTTTCTGATGATGAAATTTATGGTAGTGGAGACGATCCAAATACTCTTGTAGGAAAAGCTTTAGGGATAAAACCTATAACTAATAACACTCCTTCTACATTACCTATTGTACAATCTCAAAATGCAAATTGGAATCCACCACCAATACAAAATGGTGATGTTCCTAATAATAAGACTTTTTGGGGTAGTGTAGGAAGTTCTCTTTCTAATTTAACACCTAAGAATCTTGATCCAAGTTCTGTATCAGAATTAGGACGTGCTTTATACGCAAGGCAAGTTAACTCACAGATAGACACTCGTGTTGAGCGTCCAATGTTAAATGCTCCAGTAGAAGTTCCAGTATCAGTTCATGGTAATCTATCAGCTATAACCGCTTCTAATCAGGGTGCTAATGACTTAATGCGTAATACAGGACTTCAATTAACAAGTGATGCAGGAATTAATGCTGGTGCTCTTCTTAATGCAGGATTTAAAGGTGAGCAACTACGTCAACAAGGTGTAATGCAAAGTAATGATATGTTAGATAAAACACGTCAAATGTCTTATCAGCAACAGTCACAAGCTGCTCAAGCGCGTAATCAAATTGCAAATCAGAACGTACAAACTAATGCTCGTGCTACACAAGCTGAACGTGAAGCTTTAAATCAGAAGATGGTTTCAATGAATGCTCCTATTAACGATTGGTGGGCTAAACAAGACGCAAGTAATAATCAACAGTTTTTACAGCAACGTCAGTTAAATACACAAATAGGTCAAAATGCTATACAAAACCAATATAATATGGCTATGAGACCTATGATGATGGAAATGAACTCATTACAAATGGAAAATGAAGGTATTAATAATAAAATGCGTTATAATCCTGATAGTGTTACTCAACCTGAAAAAGATAGGTATGAAGCTAATAATAAACGAATACAAGAATTAATAACTAACTCTTATCCTCTTCAAAATAAACTTCAATATGGACAGCTTCAAGTAGCTAAGAACTATGGTAATTGGAGATCTAGTAACTTATTTGATCCTTCAACTCCTTTACCTACACAAAAAGCTGGTGGTACTTTAAGATTACTTGCTAGTGGTGGTACAGCTTCAGCAACAATACTTGCTAATTCAAAGGTTGCTGTGGAACAGTCAAAAGAAAATGCAGCTAATGTAAGACAAGTAAAAGCTAATAGTTTAGCTACACTTAAAGCACAATCAGAAGGAGAAGAAAAACAAGAGCTTCAAGCATCTAAATCAATTCAACAGTTAATAATGAAAGCATTAAGCTAATGAAAATAAATATAAAGAACTTACAGTCTGGTGGTTATCTTAACTATCAGGCTGTTCCAACAAACGAAGTTCTTCCTCAACAGCAACAAGCTCCTCAACAGCAAAACGGTGGTCCAACTGGTCAATCTGAAACAGATACTCCAGAGACATATTTAGACCCTGCGATTATGCGTCGTATGTTGGGTAAAGGAATTACAACAGATACAATGAATTATTCTCAACAATTACAATCTGCCTATCAACAGTATCAATTTATGAATGACTTTCAAAGAAATTCATATCAAGGTCGTCAGATTCGTATGATGTTAAAAGGGGACTTAGGTCAACTTAATGCCCTTGTAAGAAGTAAGCAAGACTTCGATACATCTGTTGAAAACGCTCGTTCAAACAATGCTTTAGGGGAATTAGCTGCTACAGATTCAGGAATGATAGTTCGTGATAATGATAGTGGTAAAATAACTCAAGTGGGTTTTGCTGAATATGCTCAAAATAAAAATAAATATAATCCACTTACTAATGCACAGTTAGCTGAACAACGTGAGTATAACCAATCTCTTTCAGGTAATAGTGCTATATTTGGTGTACTTAATAGTGCTGTTGGTATGCCTAAAATTCAAGAAGAAGTTTATAAAGCGCTTGATAAGATAGGTCGTTCCTCAAATACAGTTGTAAATGGCACTTTTCAAAGTAACCAAGCAGATAATATAGCAGAGTTGGCTGAAGCAGCTAAGAGTGGTGCATTTAAAATTAAGAATGGTCAAACTACTGAGAATAACTCTATGCAAATAAAAGCTGCACAACAAGCTTTATGGGTTAATCTTTCTCCTGGTGCGAAAGCTACATTACGTGCTAGAGCTGCTACTGAAACTAGTGATCCGAATCAAATTGATGGAGTAGCCTATAACATGATGTCTCAATTACTTAATCCTGCTTATGAAGAAAAGAACACTACTACTTTTGATGAAACAATGACTAAAGGTAGTAAAGCAGCTAAGGCATCTGATAAACAAGCTGATTGGGGTCCTTATGGACAAGCGTTCTCAATGACCATTGATACTGTACCTTACTCAATAACTGCACCAGACCTTACAAAGAAACAAGCTGTGAAAGTAGATACTTATGGGTCTGCTGTTCCAGTTGAAGCATATACAGGAAAAGATAATGAAAAAATTCCTTTAGCTAATACTAAACTTGCAGGTTTAACTTATTTAGATCAAGCGTTTACTGCAAATGGTGATAAAGTTAATCCTAATTTAACTTCTATAACAGGTGAAGCTTATGTAACCGAAATGCCATTTACTACCGATGGTAATGGTAACTATAGTATTGATATTGAAGGTGCTAAGAAATTTGCTCAATATCTTGATGCTAAAAAATCATCAAGTATTAATTACAATCAACAAGGTAATCCTTTAACACAAGAAGATGCTATAAAAGATGCTCAATTACGCCAACAAACAGGTGTAACCGGTATGCAAACTAAAAAGTTTGTAGCAGCACTCACTTCGTCTTTTGATGATGAATTCTTTACTAGTCGTGATGGAGACTATTATAAAAATATAGATGGTACTAATAAAGAAGTATTACAGAAAATATTAGATCCTGATGGTAGTTTAACAAAGCATTATCATTTCTGGCAAAATGACGCACGTCAACATGTAATTTATATACCAATGAAAGGTCTTCCAACTTGGAATGCAAAAGATGGAAATTATGCTAAAGTACCTCAAGAGGCTTATGAAATACAACAAGGTTATGGACAAGGAAATGATGGAACTAGAGGAACTCCTTATGGACAACCAGCTACAGCTCAACAGTTAAATATGGATAGACAATCTTTACAATAATAATATGAACGCAATGCCGGATAATGCAACACCAGTTGCAACACAAACTTCAGTACCTCAATATACACCTATACCTGCTACATCACAACCTGACTCATCTGGTTTTGACTGGATAGCTGTACAATTACAAACAGGAGGTGGAAAGAGTCCTTCAGATTTAACTTCAATGGGAGTTGATCCTGATAATACAACATTAAGTACTCCTGACTTTTATAAAAGTACTTCTAAGATACAAAAGTTATTTACTGGACAAGATGGTAAGTTTGATAATAATGCTTTTAACTCATACTATCAGAAAGCTGTACAGTCTTATAACAACTATATACAATCAGCACCATCTGTAACTAATGCAGCTACTAATATAGTAAGTGATGACTCTATGACAAGGTATTTAGGTATGAATATACGTAGACAACCAGTACAAGTATCACTTGTTAGTAAAGACCCTTTCACTAATCTTAAGACTGCTCAAGGTTCATTTTACGGTTTAACTGAATTTAATAAGTGGTCTGATCCAAAACTTAGTATACAACAAGTCGCTACTACTCAAAATGTAGTAGATCCTACTACAGGTAAACAACTTAATTATAAACCAGAAGATACAGGTCTTTTTAACTTATATGGTTTCTTAAGTGAACCTTTAGTCCTTGCACAGTATGATTCTGATATTCGTGATGATAAAGGAAAAATAATTCATAAGCAAGGTGAAGACAAATTAAATGCTCAAGGACTTCCATTTTATGAAACACTTAGTGGTCGCGATCCTTCAGGAAAGCAAGTGTTATCTCGTCAAGATACTTTAACTAAAGAAGGCTCTTTCTATAGTCAATTTGACTTTATGAAAAGTAATCAGATACAAAAAGGTGCAGTTAGTTCTATTATAAAAGCAGCAGTTCAATATCTACCAATGTTAATTCCTGGTGTGGGTGAGGCTTACTCTGCTTATGTTATTGCACAAGGTTTAGTCGATAGTGGAGCTTCAATAGCAAAGGCAGTTGACGGTATTATTAATGGTGATTCAGCGAAACAAGATAGTTTGTATAAGTGGGCTAATACATTACAAGGTTATACTGGTCAATTAAAAGGTGGTGTGTCTCAATATGGTAAAGATACTTGGTACTCACCTGAAAACTTACTAAATCAAGCTGTTGATGCTCTTTATATTTTAAAGTCACAGAATAACTTAGTTAAATGGCCACAAGAATTTACTAAATGGAAAATGGCTAAAGAATTAGGTGTAGCTACGGATGGTATGCTTAGTGTAGGTGATGCTGCTACAAATGCACTTGGTCTTGGCTCTGATGTTGATTTATCTGCTTATGTAGCTAAATATGGTGGTAACCCAGAGGGTGTAATGAAGTCTATACAGGCTTTACAGCAAAATCAAAACTTATTCGTTAAGTATTCCACTTACGCTCAACACTTCTCTACTGCTTATATGGCTGCTTCAACTGCCGCTTCTATAAGTAATTTAGCTGATCAAAGAGGTATTGATGAACGTGACAAAGGTTTCTTATATTTAGGTTATACAGCTGCTCTTATTCCATTCTTTAGTAGTGGTTTTGGTCGTTGGGTAAATAAAGCAATGGGTGGTAGTATAGAAGAAGCTAATGAAGCTGCTAAACCTGCACTTGAAAATGCACGTGATACTATTAATGAAGGATGGTCTTCATTGTCTCCTGATGATGCTGCTAAAGTAGCTGATAATGCACTTCAAACTCAAGCCCCTGCTCTCGATGATATAACTACTAAAACTAGTAAAGTACTTGGTCAATCTACAATTAAAGAGAAAGCAATGTTTAATCTTGCTGTTGGTAAACAGTTAGGAGATAAGGTCGTTAAGTACTTAAAAGGCCTAAATACTAATGAATTTAAAGGTGCAATAATAGCAAATGCTGTAGACATGACTAGTCAGAAAGCAATTTCTGACGGTTTGCAAGTTGTATATAATGGATTATCATCTGCTGGTTTAACTTCAAGTCAAGAGAATAAACAATTTGACATTAATCCAATCTCTTTTGCTAAAGATCTTATAAGTGAAGGATTTAGTGGAGCTATTGGTGGTGCTATGTTTCACTTAGCAGGTATAGCTACTGGTTCTCATCCTGCACCTACATATAGTGCTAATAAAGTTATTGATTATGTTAATGCTGGTCATATACAAGAGTTATATGCTGCTCATGCAGATATGTTAAAGAAAGGTCAGTTTGGTAGTACTAAACTATCGATGACACCTATGACAGATGAAAATGGTGATGTAATTCCTGGTGTATTTAAACCAGTTAGTAAAGAAAACCCATTATCACAAAATCAAGCAATAGGTGAGAAAGTTCTAGCTGGTATTAAAATGTTAGAGAGTCTAAAATCTGCTTATAATATGCAAGATCCTGATAAGACTGCTGCTGCTAAGAATGATTTTTATAATGGTATAATCGATACTAAAACCGATACTGACTTATATCTTCAACTTAATCACGCTATGAAGAATGTCTTTAAGTTAGGTACAGATATAAGAAGTTATGATAAATTAGATAAAAACGGTGATGATGAATCTCTTATAAATAAAAAGGCAGAACTATCTTTAGCACTAAAGCAACTTAAACATTTACAAGGTAACGATTCGATCGATGAGTTCTTTACTCAAGGTTTATTTAATATTCGTATGGACATTAATGAACCATTTGGAGTTGATAATAGAGAGACAATAGCACAAAGAGAGGCAGGTAGACCTTATAAGCAGTTAAATTCAGTTCAACAAACTAAAGTTGATGATATGTATAAAAAGTATGTGCTTGATCCTGATACAGGTTTAATGCCATCTTTACAGAAAGCTTATCAAGAATACAAACACTTTGATGAGAAAATGGAATCTAAAGGTTATTATCGTGAGATACAAACCTTTCGTGAGTCTGTAGAACATCTTAAGAAGTATGTAATGAAAATGCCACTTCCTTACTTTAATCAAGAACCTACAATAGGTTTAGCAAAAGTAGGAACAGAAGAACAAGGTAAACAACACATTGAATCTCTTTTAACAAATGAACAAGTATTTTTAGAAGATAGTGAAACTCATGCTCTAACTCAAGATTATATGAGTAAGTTAGCAGGTGTCAAATATGTTCCTGACTATATTTACGATCATGTTAAAAAAGCAATTAGTTTAACTGCATCTCATGAAGCTAATGGAAAACTTGGTGAACTTGCTAATGGCCCTGGAATACCTGAAGGTTTAACAGAACCACAACTATTAGAACGTTTTAATAAACTTAATCAGTTTAGAATTACTGTTAATGGAGCACTTAATAAAGATTTATCTAACGAATTAATTAAAGAGTATGTTAATAAATTAGTAGGTGATAAAAACTTTAAAGAGTTTACTGAAACACCTGAATTTAAAGATTTACAAACTAATAAGTCACCAGAATCTAACTACAGTACTCTTAAAGTACTTAAAGACTTAGCATTTCATGCACAGAATATTGATCCTACTAAACTTAATGAACAACGTCAAATAGCTTATCAACTTGATAAGCTTGATGAACCTAAACCTACTGGTGAGTTTGATAATGGGCCAGTTATAAATACCTTTGAACAGTATGCAGATGGTAATATTGACAAGAATAACCCCATTATCTCTGAATTTAGTAGAATTGATGGTTTAATAGATTATATTAACACTTCTATTCAAAAAGGTTTACCTTATGAGATGTGGGAGCGTTACCTTTCAACTGAAGGCTTACAACGGTTTATTAATATAAATCATTTACAGAAAACTATTGGTCGTGATTTAACAGAAGGTGAGAGAGATAATCTCTTTACTACCTTTAATACTAATAATATTTATACTCGTCTTCTAACTGAAGGAAAATATAATCTAGGAAATTCAGACCTCAATCTACATACAATTAATAGTATAGATGATACAAATCTACGTAGTGCTATTGATACAGTAAGAAATTTTAATCAAACTCGTATACCTTCACCATTACGTGGAGACAATGATCATCCTGAATCTTCTAAATCTATATTGCGTGATGTTTATAAAACTTTAAATTCAGAAATAGAAAATCTTGATACTGTTGGTACATCTAATTATCTTAATGCGGATGATAGCTTTACTGAAATGTTAGATACTCAAATTAACGCTATTAAAAGAATTGGTGCTTTACTTAATGCAGCTAATACATCAAATCCTATTATAAATGATTTTCGTGCTAACCATAGAGGTTTATTATCTGATGATCTAAGAGATAAAGTTCTTACAATTCTTGATAATGATGACCTTGGTACATTAGGTAATGAGTTAAATAGAGTTTATCGTCAAGTTAATTATCTTAAAGATCTTAATGAGTTTAATAAAAATAATACGATTGCTAGACTTTTACGTGAAGATGGTTTTGAATTATCAGCTAAAGTACAATCATTAAATGATTTAGCTCAAGATCCTGATATTTTAAAATTAATTCCATCATTAGGCGCTTTACAGGCAGATCAGGATATTAATAACTTTGTTAGTTCCTATAAAAGTGCTTCTGATGATTCTAAGTTAACAGCTCTTTCTAAATTCGCTAAAATTGAAGAGAATATCTATCAAGATGTTCAAAACCTAACTGATGATGATAAGAAAGTATTAGTAAATAAGAGTTTTAGACCAATAAATTCATCTGCAAAAGATTTCTATGATAATATAAGTGGTGATGAACCACTAAATGATAGTCATAGAACTATATATCTTGCTACTATTTTTGGTTCATCAACTATTAACTTTTATGCTAATTATGCAGGTAAATATGATAGTGATGCAGAGGCTTTTACAAATTTAAATAAAACCCCTTATATACCATTTGCTAAACAAGAAAGTGCGGTACGTGTTGCTAATTTAGTTATTAATGGTGATCCAACTATTATTAGAATGTTCTTAAATGCTTATAGTTATGATGGAAGTACTGATATAGTTAGTGATTTTAGTAGTCCAAAGGATGGTAATACTTCTTTTGATAGTAGTAATCTAGTAGCAATCTTAGGTTCATCTGGTACAGGTAAGACTACAGCAGTTCTATATAGTATTATGAATATGATACCTGATGAAGATAGTAATGTTATGCTCTTAACACCAAAGAATAGACAATTTAATACATTAAGAGGCACACTTATTAATGGTGGTTATGAAAAACGTTTAGATGATCGTAGTAGCACAGTTAGAGAATTTATTAACAATCTTAACCTTAAATATAAGGATGGTAGTAAGTATGATGTTACTAAGAATGATGAAATACTTAATGGTGTAGATATAGATAAAAAAGAAACTGGTAATGCAAAGATTGATTTCTATACTAAGTTTGATACACAAGTATTTGATAAACTTGACCTTTATGATAATAAAAAGTTAAAATCTGAAATAGCAAATTTATTTTCAAAAACAAGATTGTTTGCAACTGATGAGTTTACACACTTAAATCCTATTGATTTATGTTTAATTACTAACTTAATTAATGATTACAATAAGACTGATATAGTTTTACAAGACCCTTCTAAACGTAGTTCTATAGTAGTACTTGGTGATGCAAATCAAATGGGTTTTTTAAAGGATGATGGCACTAGACGTGATTACACTAATGTAGCTACAACTATAATATCACAACCTCTTTTAACTTCATTACGTTCAGGATGGGATTTAATCAATAACACACTTGTTGATTTACAACGTAGGACTATGGAGGTTAAAGAAATATCAGGAGTTGACCCAGCTGCTCTTACAACATCTGAAATAATACAAAAATATCGTGACCAACATCTTCAGTTATTTAATTATCAAGGTGTTGACGGAAATATTGGTATGAAAAGTATTAAAGTTGATGGTAATCTTAAAGCATCTGATCTTAGCTTTATAACTGATAATAAAAGCAAAACATTTAAGGATAAAGATGGTAATGATATACCAGTTAAAGGAAAAGATATTGTCTATATTATAAATTCAGATATAGATATACCTAGAGCTCAAGCTTTATTACGTGAAGCATTAGGTGCTAATTGGGAAGGTCTTGCTGATATTGAGATTTATAAGCCAGAAGAAGTTCAAGGTGGAGAATATAAGTATACTATTATAGACGCTAAGCCTAGACTTACACCAAATGATCCTAAAAGTAACGATTATGATTATAGTTTAGTTCGTGTACATGAATTTTTAAATACAATGTTATCACGTGCTACAGAAGCTACACTACTTATTGAAGATCCTTCTATAACTAACTATATAGGTTTAGATAATGTAGCTAAAGGAAAAGCTACTAATCAAAAGAAAATAACTGATCAAGTTATAGCACAAGTTAAGAAGAATAAACAAATAGTTCTTGCAGCTATTCTTGGTGAAGATTATGTTCCACAAGGAGCTAAACCTGGTTCTAAAATTGATACAAGTGCTGTTCCACCTCCTAAACCTATAGCTGATCTTTATAGTAATTCTTTTCCTATAGAACTAACTCAAGACCCTCTTAATCCTAAAAGTCCTGCTGCTAAAATAAATACTGGTATAGATTTAGAGAACAAAATTAATAAAGCGAAAGTTAAGGATATAGTGGCTTATACTACATATTCTACTAAAGCAGACTTTGACCTTATAAGTAGTATACCAAGTGTTGCCGACGATATAGATACTTTAAAAACAGAAGATATGAAAAAGAGTCATATAGAAAATATAATACAGTCACTTAAATATTATATAGTTAAAGGCCCTATAATAAGTGAGAATAACGTTGCGCTTAAAGCTAATTTTGAACAGTATTTAAAGCAATATGACTATAATAGTCCTATATTTTATATAGAAGCTGCTAAAAAGGAAGGTACTAATGTTCAGTATGGTAGAAGTGAAGACTATTGGCAAGATCCTAAGCCAGATCAATTCTTATTTTCTTTACGTGTTAAACTACCATCTAAAACTGGTGAACAACCACTTGACATAACTCTAGGTTTACTTAATAGTTTTACAAATCTTGAAAATAAGTTTAAAGCAGCTCAAAATAATGAATCTAAAGTACCACTTACTAAAGATGACACAGATGTTAACACATTTATAAAACACGTTCGTACTTGGTTAATAAGTGGTGATAGAAATAGTAGCAAACAAGGTGTATGGGAAGAGGGGAAGTGGAGATCACGTGATCTATCTGCTAGAGAATGGCGTAGTATATCTGAAACTTGGGATGGCCGTTATAATGTTAATGATCCCAAAACACCTCCTGTATATCCAACTCTAAAAGATTTAAAAGCTAAATACCCAGATTATCACATAAGTGAACCACAAGTTATAGTTTCTTTATTTAAAGACGAGAATGGTAAACTAATAGTTGATGATGCTGGTGATCCTATACAAGACTTTCGTGGTAAGAGTGTAGTATTCATGTCAGAATATAAAGAACTTCAAAAGGTTAAGAATGATGATCTTTTAAATATCTATTTAAAACAACTTAAACTTTTTGGTACTAAAGACTTCTTATCACTTGATAAAGATGGTAAAGAAGCCTATATAAAAAGTAAACCTGATAGAATACAAGTAGATGGACAGTTTACACTTCCATATAAACCAAATATGGTACAAATGATACGTCTTGATACACCACGTGACTCTTTCTTAGGGTTTAGACAAAAGTTTCTTGCGGCTATTCATGATCAAGAATCAGGTGGTAATGTGTTTGATTTATTTGAGAAATTTGACATGAGCCCTTACGTTAAAGATAGATTGGCTAAATCTCTCTTAACTATTAAACAATTTATAGAATCAACACCTGATAATAAACAATGGTTTAAAGAGGAAGTTTTAGATGAAGTTAATAAGACTTTAGACACAAAAATTGAAGAACTAAGAACTCATGTTTTAAATACTTATGGTGAAACTGGAGATGCTTTTCAAGATAATGATTCCTTTAAAACTTTAATGCTCGATCCTCTTAAACCTTTTAAAAGAGGTGTAGATGAGTTCTCAGAGTATTTAAATGATCTTCTTGATCTTAACGATCCTCATACTATATTTAGACGTAAGTTTGATACTGATATTAATAAAATAAATAGTGCTCACGTACCTGATAAGAAGAATAGTAATCCAGTACAAGCTAGTGATTTACAAATAACCTTAACTCCAGATAAACGTGTAGATTTTAACCAGTCTATACTAGATTTAAATTTATTAAATTTGTTTAATAAGACAAAAAACCTTAACTTTGCAGCAGCGATTGATAAAGCTCTAATAGAATTTACAAAATTTCCACAAGGAGAGACAAGATTTGATAACTATCGTTTAGATAAGGTTCTTAAGGATGGACAGTTAGAAAATCTTGTTATAGCATCACGTGCAGCACTTAAAGGTTATCAAATATCTAATATGTTAGCAGATGTTAAGTCTACAGGACATGAGTTTATAGTTCCATTTAGGGGTATTCAACAAGCAGCTTATAATATAGATTTTGCTAAACTCCTATCTCTACATGACTCTGAGAATTTACCTATTACAGAATCTGAAGTTAGTGCACTACATATTAATACAAATCAAAGGTTACAATTATTTGATGAATTAGGAGATAAATGGTTAACAAGTAAATTTGGTGATTTTAACAATGATTTAAGAAAATTAACTAATACTAATGATCAATATAACTTCTTACAAGGCATAAATGATAAAATTGATAGTTTAAATGAAATAGAAAGAGTTGTACCATCTAATGAAATATTATCTCCAGGTACAAAAACAACTTATCAAGTATCACCTAATGGCATAGTAGCTATCGATACAGTTGAAAGTGAAGTAAAGAGAGGTTTAATAGAACAACAAGATGAATTTAGTAAGTTAACTCACGATCAAATTACACTTGAAAATGTAAGTTTTAATAAAAATAAAGCTGTATTTAAAGCTAAAGTTGGTGATAGTGAATTTAAAGTAACTTATGATGCTAAAACTGGTAATATTGATCCTCAACGTTTAGATACTGAAACATGGCAAGAGAAACTACAAAGATTCTTTCCTGATTTAAAAACTTCAGCAGAAATTAATCAGGCAACTACAGATATTTTAAGTAAAGTAGTTAAAGACACATCTGAACAGGTGAATCCTTCCAAGTTACTTACAATAGATAGTATGAAAGACGAATTAGGTCATAGGTTATACAATTTATTAACTCCTGAACAAACACAAGTTTTATTACCTGATACTAAAACTACTGATAAAGACTATTACTCTAATTTAATGGACTCTTATGTAGATAATTTTGTAAAAGACGGTAAAAATTGGTATACAAAGGTAAGTGATATGGCTAAGACAGTTATGGATAATAATCGTGATAGTGCTTTAGGTCTTGATACAGAAGAACCAGATCCTATAGAAGCTGAAGTTAAAGAAGAATCTAAAGTTGATAAACTTAATTTGTTAAAGAAAGATGTTAATAGTGCTGATAATAAAGCTATAGAAGAGTTCAAATTAGAAGCTGGAAAACTATTTAACAATATCCCTAAGGAACAACAGACAACACTTAGAGATTGGATTAAGAACTATCAATTGCGTCATAGATTAGCTATAGCTAATAAAATAGTAACTGGTCGTGAATTTTCATTAGAGCAGTTAGATTTAAAGAAAGATTTTACTAAATTTACTGATAAACAGCTATCTGATGAATTTCAAGATAAGATAGAACAAGATCCTGATTTATATGAGCAATATAGAGTTGCTTTTAATAAATTAACTAAATATAGAGTGGAAAAATCATCAAATAATTGTTAAATGGCTAGATGTCTAACTAATTTAAACGAAGAAACAAACCAAGGAGTACTTAATGATTTACTACGTGGTAGTGACTTTGCGAGTAATTTAAGAAATTATTATAGAGGTAATCTAGATCAATTACCGACTATAGACTCTTTAGTTAAAGAACTTAATGAAGATATATTACCTGCAATTATAGAAGGTAAACTTAACAAAGATTATGATTATAGTGACATAAAAGAAACTATAAATAATGAGTTAAACAGTGAAGCGATAAATCTAGCAATTGCACAATTAAAAGGTAATATGCGTAAATTTAACCTTACTGTTAGACCTATACTTCCTAAATTTGATATAGTAAGTTTACTTTTAGCAGATATAGATAAAAAAGAACAAGGTGATGTTGCTTCTACTACTCAAAAAGTAGTAGAAGCTTCTAAACTTAATGATGCAACTCCTTTAGATATAGCTACTGACACAAGTCTTAGTGAATATATACATGAGAATAATTATCAAAACTTAAAAGCTTATCGTTTAGATAGGTTTAAGGGTTCTTCAAGTATGGAGAAGATAACAGTTTCTAAGTTTATTACTAAAGGATTAATTGAAACAGCCTTTATAGATGTTAATAATAGAGTATTAGTAAATCAACTACAAGGTCCAGCTAAAGAAGGATATACAAATGATGTAGATACAAATATAAAAAACTATCGTATTAGTTTATTTAAAGACCTTATAGGTAGACTTGGTATTGAGGAAACTGTTAAAGGTGAAACAGTCCCTCTTATTTATCGTGATGATCTTCTTAAGAAAGCTAACTTTGATAAAACTCTTAAAGATATAGCTAATAGAGCCACTATTATAAAATATAATGGAGAACAACGATCACTCACTGAACCTAACCTACTATCTGAAATAACAGAGAAATTTAAAGATACATTAGATTCAAATCTTAAAGAAATTATTGATAACTTTAGTGATTATGTAATACTTAGTGATTTTAATAAACTCTTTAATTATTATGGAGAAGGTACTATTTCAGTTAATAAATTTAATCCTGACTTTGATCCTATCTTACGTAAGTATGAAACTAAAGACGCATTATCTGTTGATGCGTTTAATGTCTCGTGGGATGAAAAGATTCAGAATGGAGTAGAGCTATCTTCACCTTTTTATAAAACTGTAATTAATAACACAGCTATCTTAAATTATAACACAGGTGATGAAACTGGTAAATATCTTTACCCTACACTTGTAACTTCTATCATGGCTCCTTATTTCAATCAAATTGATAGAAATGATGTAACTAATTCACTTAGACAGTTAATAATGGATAGGATTGGAGCACAAGGTATAGGTTATACTGAAAAAAATACATTATATACATTATATAAAAAGTTTTTTGAACGTGAAGGAGATGTACTTAATACTCCAGCTAAGAATGATAATACCACTGTCGCTTCATTTTACGAGACTATAAAAGACAATAGAGATCAAACTCTAATGCAACTTATAACTAAACCTATAAGTGAAATGTCTCCAAATAGAATAGCTGAAGCAGTTGAAGCTCCTAATGGTGATATAAGATTAAAAACAGCTGAGGCAAATAATAAAAGCAGTGTAGGTTTTACTAGTACTCGTTTCATTAATGATCATATTAATATGAGCAATGAAGATTTACAAAACTTCTTAAAGAAGTGGAATATATCTTTTATAAATGAAAAGGGTAAACCATCTACAGTTAACTACACAGGACAAAATGGTATAGATTACGTATTAAAGAATACTAATAATCAAATAGTAGATATTGATACTATTCAACAACTATCTCAAGACTTATTTGGTTTTGATTATAAGAATGACAAACGTCATGCTGAATTTTGGCAGGAAGTTCAATCTCTTAGTAGAAATGATGAACCTGTAGCATCTCCTTTTCTAACTTATATTAAAGATGCTTTAGATATAGTACAAGCTAAATCTAAATTAAATGATCCTGAATTTCAAACCTTTCTTCGTACTGAACAAGAAAAACAACGTAAAAAAGGTGGTGACATAGAGACAAACTATAAACCAATTAATGATGCTATAAAAAAGGAAGGTGCTAAGTTCCCATTTAGTGATCCTTCAAACTATAAATTTGAACTTAATAATATCAATGCTACAGATATAGGTAAATTAATAGTTACAGCAGAAAATAATGCAACAGGTAACCAACGTAAATCAGTTGTTTCTACAGTTGATGGTACTTCATCTGCTGCATTTACTAATTATACATATGCTGCTGCATTACAACAAAATTTTACTGCTCATAGAAGAACATTAAACTCTGCAATACGACCTGACATTGATAAATCACCATTACATAATAATATTATTCTTAATGATGCTAACTTCTTAAAAGGTTTTCCTCTTAGAGGAGCAACTAAAGTAGGTGCTACTGTAAAGCCAGTAGGAAGTCAAACTCCACTTGAAACTTTACATTATGATATAAACTTAGGTTATTTAAGCATGTTACAACAAGGTATAGATGGTGGTCATATTCGTCCAACTTTTAATTTATTCGTACCTGCTGATAAGAGTAATCAACCACTAGCTGAATTTGGCAATGAAGTTTTAATACCTTCACAAGGTAGAGTTAAACTTTTTGTTGATGATAATAATCGTGCTCCATCATATGAACAGTCAATGGACTTATTATATAAGACTAATGGACAGTATTATAGAGCACAAGGACAAAGTATCCTTGATACTTGGGAACAAGTTTATCGTGTTTCAGGTCATGGTTCTGTATTTGAAAGTAATATAAAATCAAAAGGTAGTATTAGTAAACAACTTATCGCTCTTAATGACTTTCATAAAGATGGTTTTTGGAAAACAGGAACCTTTGAACATGGGCTTAAAGATCTAAATGCAGCTAGATTTTATGCTAATAAAGCAGGAGTTGTACTCACCAACTGGGTTCATTATATAAATGACACAAAGAGTTTTGGCCCTAAAACTAGACTTGAAATTAAAGGTGAATTAATAGATAACATCTCTCACTATGAAGGTAATCCTAATAAAACATCTGAAAGTTTTAAAGTAAAATATAATAAACAGTTAGTTAACTTTGCGAATGACTTACGTGAGATTGGATTTACTTTTGATCCATTAGCTAGAGAAACAATTACTAGACTTTATCATAAATTAGGTGGTGAGTTTGGTAATAAAGCTAATATGTTTATTACTAGCAGTAACATAGAAGCCAAGAAGTTTAGTGATATTCACCCAGCTATTATAAAGTATTTTTGGGATCATAACCTTCTCGAACAGAATTTAATGCACGCAAGTGTAGGAGATTCATCATTCTATAAAGGTAATAATGAAAATACATCATGGTTAACTAATATTAAACGTAATGTTTGTTTTACAGCTACTATACGTCCTTTTTCATTAGGTCTTGAAACTGGAGTTGAAGACCATACTCGTACAGCATTTGTTGATGATATGACTTCCATGTTTAAAGGTATACTTGGTGATAGTTCTCAAGTAGTTGATTGGGATGGTGCTTCACTTAAGACCATGACTCAATGTCTTAAGACATGGAATTCTCTTAATGGTAAATTTAATGGTAATGGTGGTACAACTCATAAACCATTCATATCTCATTATGATCCTACAACAGCACATTTTGGTATAACTAAATTTGCTGACTTTACCATGACTAATGACTTAATACGTCAAACTATAGGTTCAAATGTAGACTTAATGGAACTTCATAAACAACTTTATGCTACTGATATATCAAATGTCGATATAACTAAATCTTGGAAAGATGGTGTTAATTTAAGTACACACAATGATGTTTATTATTACAAACGTGGTATAGACTTTGAGACAGGTTTATATGGCACACTTCATAAGTTAGATTCTATTACATTCTTAGCTAAAGATATTGATGGTAAGTCTAAGTATATAGTTACGACACGTAATATGTCAATTGCACCTGATAAACCAGTATCTAAGCCAATGCAAATTAATACAATGTTTGACTTATGGCACATCTTAGGTGGTATTGATTCAGTAGAACATACAGATTTAGAAACTCAATTTCATTATAGAGATGGTGATACTAAACTTTATCTTACTGGAAATTATAAATCAGCTGAAAAGTTACTTGAATATGAAAGTTATATCGGTAATAAAGGTGAAACTATAATACCAGAAAGTTATGTCAGTGGTAATGATAATGTAAAACGTGGCTATCAAGCTTATAAACAACTGTTTAATGATAACGGATTAGTTAGTTCACATATTAATCTTATTGATAAATATACTAAACAACCTATTAACGAGAGTCAATTAGCTTTAGAAATAGGACAACACGATATAAAGACTAAAGACCCTAAAGAGTTTATAACCATATTAAATCAATATAAAGATAATCTTCAAGACTTAGTAGAGTATGCTAATAAAGGAGAAAGTCAACTTTCACGACCTTATCAGAGGTTTAAAGGTAAGAACATCGATCGCATTACATTTGCAGGAGCTCAAAAGGTTGGACAGTTTAATATGAATAATATTGAAACAGTTCACTTGAAAAAGCGTTCTGACTTCTTACAGGGTAAAGAAGATCCAGGAATACCAGGAGTTACTCGTTTAATAACTCATCAAGTTTCTAACTTTAATGCAGGTATACAGCTATCAGCTTTTCACGAAACTGATAATACAGTTGTAACTACACCAACTCAAATGCTTAATGGTCTTATATTTAACGCTAAGAGTCTTGGGAAAGTACAGCAAATGTATAGAGCTATTGGAAATATAGTTGATCAAGAGCTTACTTATATACTAAACCAAGAACAACATAATATTCCTGAACTTGTAAGAGCTCTTAATACTCAACCTCCAGATGGTAGTAAAGACTCTAATGGTAACAAGTTAACACCTGGTAAGTGGTATGAACAGAATAGAGATAAACTACTTGATATTTTTCATAATATAATGCAGAATAAAGTAGCAAAGGATGATAAAGATGAGTTTACTCTTGAAGGTTTGATTGTTAATATGTTTAATAGTAAAGACATGCCTTTTGACGATCCTCAAATCTTTCATTCAGCTATTGCAGAATTAACTAACTATCTTACTAAAACAGGTATTCGTACTAAGTTTGATGGTTTATTTGCAGTTCTACATCCAGCTTCCGAATTTATGCAAGTTAGAGAAGTACAAGGTGGTTATATGCCAGTTAAGACTGATGAAGGTGGTTACACTACTATTAAGTTAGAACCAGGAGAGACAAGAGTTCTTCAACCTGCTGAATTTGCTGATTATAAAGCTCTTAATGAGCATTTGATAGAACATCATAATATAGATCCTACTAACACACCAGAGTTTAAAGAATGGTTTAATGGTTCTAAAGTAGTTGATAAGGAAGGCAAACCTTTACTTGTATATCATGGATCACCTAATAAATTTGATAAGTTTAATGACCTCCCTACATGGTTTACTTCTTCAAGAGAATCTGCACAAGCTTATTCTGCTGGAGAACATCCTGATTTAACTAAGAGTCAATACATACAACTAATACATGAGTATGAAGAGAAATTAAAAACTAATCTATCTCCTCAAGAGAAACAAAGTACTGAAAAGGCATTAAAAGAGCTTACAGATCTACGAGATAGTGGTGATGTACATGAAGCTTATCTTAATATACAAGATCCTACTAAAATAACTGCAGGTTATACTCCAGGTGAAACACATTATGTAGTAGATCACCCTAATCAAATTAAATCTCTTAATGACGATAGAAATGCTCTAGATAATGCAGAAAAAATAAGGAAACATGCTCAAACACATCAATACACTGAACCTCGTAATCTTAAAGGACAACAAGTAACATTAAATTATGCTGATGGTACTAAACAAGCTCTTAGTTATGACGATGATAGTGAACAACAGTTAATACCTGAAGCTAGAGCATTAGACCTTATAAGAAGTAAGGTTGATGAATATAAAAAGCAACTTGATGATAGTTCTTACATTCAATTAAGTGATAAGGATAAAATTGCTGAACTTCAAACTAAACATAAACAGTTTTCTAATGATCTTGAGGAATTACGTACTATAAGGGAGAGTGATAATGAGTTATCTGGTTGGTCTCAACGTAGTGATAATAATTATGAAGTATCTTCTAAAGGTGATGCAAGATTTAGTGCTTTAACTGCTAAGTTTAAACCTAAAACAATAATAGATGGTAAAGATGTAGGTGGTAGAACTATAGAAAGTGTATATCAAACTGATATTAAAAGATCAGGTAAAGGTAGACCTCCTTCTAAAGATTCTATAGTTTATAATCCTTCATTAAAAACTTCACAGGAACAGGAAGATTATTCATATTCTAAAGGTTATAAACCTTTATGGGATGAATGGGCTAAACAAAACCCTACTCTAATCAAAGAGTTACGTGATAAATCTAAAGGTAAAACTTTAACTGATCAGTTTGCTAATACAAGAGTTTCTCAAGCTAGAGCACTTAGTGACATATTAAACGAATCTAATAAACTAAAGCATCCTGAGATTGCACATGTACTTGATAATTATGTTAAAGAGTTACAAGGGATATTAAAAACAAGTATTAAACGTGATGATAAAGAGCAAAGTATAGATGATATAAAACCTCAACAATCACCAGTAGGAGATCCTTATAAATTCTCTTATGAAAACTTTAGTCAAAGTAAGAAGTATCGTGATGGTAAAATAAAGCGATTAGAACGTGATAAAACAGCAGAAGGAGTTAAACAGTTATTAATAGCTAAAGAACACGAATATCTTGATAAACTGAATAATGTAGGTTTACTTTATACTGGTAGATTACAGAAATTCTTAGATGAAGCTAGTAATGGTTATATTGGACCTAATGGTCAAGTATCTTATATACCACAATCTCTTCAGAATCCTGATCTATTTGAAAATGCTCATAAGACACAAAATGCTAAAGTAGAAGTATCAAGGGCTGAATGTATTGCTCCAATAGTAGCAAGACAAAACTTCTTACTTCAAGAAGGTGATACTGTAGGTTCAATAACTAAAGACTTAATTAAGAAACGACTACTTAAAACACTTGATTATTTTAAAACTGATGCTGATGGCGTTATAATATCACAAAGTGGTAGAAAGATATTCTTACATACTGGCTCAGAAGGTCCTAATAGTATTAGTATAGAAGAACATCCAAATGTAGGTGTTTATTTCACTAATGGTAAAAGCACTAAGTGGTTTACTAACGATTCAGGTGATAGATTGTTTCAAGTACCTACAGGAATGACTGTAAGTAATACTAATAATGAACTTCATATCTTCTTAAATAATAAATATCAAATACAAGATAATCCTTTAATTCAAAATTTAAATAATGGTTTAGGTCGTCAATTACTTAGTACAGATAGTGGTAATATTAAAGATACTTATAATATTTTAATCTTTGATAAGGATAGACAAGCTGCATATAATAAAGCAGTAATTGGTTTAGAAGATAGAGCACAGAAAATGTTTACTTCGTGGCAAGTTTATCTTGATAAATTGATAGGCACACGTGTTCCAGGACAGCACTTTCAATCCTTTCAAGGTATGAAGATTGTAGGTTTTGCAGAAGGAAATCATATGCATGTACCAAACTCAGTTATAAAACTGAGTGGAGCGGATTAACTAAGAAGTCAAAGTCCGCTTAAAACCTTGTGATATGCTGGAAACCCATGAAGGTGTAGAAACTACAAAGTAACTAGTAATAGTAAGCTTGAATGTTTGAAAATTCTACATTATATGGCAATCAGCAGGCAGATTATCCTGAAAGACGGATTTTCGCCTCAGAGACTATCGAAACAGCGTTAAGGCTAACGTAATGGAGTAGAGTAGGTGTCAAGTGACATCGAAGTGCAAGGCATTCGTAAGAATGATGATATAGTCCGGCCTCATATGAAAGTATGAGAGTTGTAATGGAAACGATTACAACGCAACAATTCGTTTGACATCGACAAACAGAACGTTATATATCACTCAATTGATAATAATGGCATTCTAACAGGTTGGCATCCAGCATTTGATTATAGTAGTAAAGAATCTTTACTAGAGAGCTTAAAATTACCAATTCCTTCTAAAAGGACTATAAGTGACTTTACGGCTGAAACTACTCCAACTGGTGATATTGTAGATCCATCTAAGTTAATTAAGTTTGGTGGAGATGAGTCTGGATCACATTTAGATCTTAATAATCCTTACGTATTAAACGGTATATACTCCCTACTTGATAAAGATTATAGATTAGATGGAGAGAAACATCAAGCAATAGTACAGAAGTTATTAGAATATGAACAAGCTCCAACAGCTTTAAATGGTGTTAAGAATTTTGCAGTATCAACTACGAATCAAGTTATTGAGAATCCTTCTAACTTCTTATATTTAGCTAATGGTGTTAGTACTGATACTATAAAACAATTTTCAAGTAGAACTAATAAAGCAGAAATTGCTAATAACGATCGTAAAGAAAATCCAGCTGCAATTGCAAGAGCAAGGTATAATAATATGGTTGGTAAGACTGGTATTAGTGTAATGGCTTCTCAAATGAAGAACTTATCTGCTATTCAATACTCAACTAATAGTGCTCTTCGAGAAGTGAGTAATTTATTTGATAAACAGAAAGCTTATGAAGGTAAGTTAGAGAACTATAACTATCATCTTAACGCTATTCATAGTGTTGATGATCTTTACATAGGTCCGCATAAGAAAGAGCAATTAGAAACTGCTATTCAAATATTACGACAAAGGATTGAAGATATAAAACATGAGATTAATGTTAAAATAAATAATATAGGTGGTCCTTATATAACTTTACCTAATGTAAATTATCATATCTTTAGTGAAAAGTTTGAGAATGAAGATAGTCCTATTGTTACTTTACATTATAATTACGATACAGATAAGTTTGAGGCAGATAAGAGACTTAGTCATGCTAAGATAGCATCATCTTTTGATGTTGACTCTGCTGATTTTTATTCTCAACTTTTATCTTCTGCAACAGATAATGCTAAAGAACTTGATTTAGGTAAATTAAACGCTACACCAGCAGTTATGACTATTTATCCTTCAAGAGCTCTTTTAAGTAAGTCATTTGAAGAGTCAGTTGATAATATGGTATCACCACTTACTGATATGTTAATTCGTAATGCAAGTAGTAACATCTATGATAAAAATACAACTGAAAATAGGATAAGTGATCTTCTTAATAAAGTTGAACAAGCAATGTATGATGGTAAATCAGAAGCTTTATTAAGATTAAAACCTATTGCTATAAACGCTCTTGAAACTAATTATAAATTACGTTTAAATAGAGGTTTTATTACAGATTTAAATACAGGTAACATCTATGATATTGAGGAAATTAATAGATTTAAAGAATTATTCTTTAAACCTGCACAAACTGCTACACTACTTGCTGGTTATCTAAGTATCAATCAAGGTATAAAAACTAATAGTTGGGACTTATATAACTTCGCTAATCGTTTACAAGATAAAATTAATGGTATGTATATTACTAATAAGTATCAACCTACCTTTAACTTTAAGGACTTTTTAGACAGTTTAGCTAATAATGGTTCATATCATCAAAATCATATTAATCAGACGTCACCTTTATTTAGAGCTTTAGGTCTTAACTTTAATCCTTTAAATATTTTAGCAACTAATGAACATTACGCTAAACAATTAAGTGCATTTAACTCTGCTAATACTATATTACGTGAATCTTCGTATAGAATTGATAGTATGTATCATTTTGTTGATAAGTTACGTGATATGGGTTATATAGGGCCTACAAGTAATATTAAAGAACAGGATTTTAATGAAGTTGAGAAATTTGTTGAAGCTAATATTATACATACTTTTCTCAAATCAGAAGATAATAACTCAAGTAATAATGATGAAAAACCTATCTTCTATATAAAAGGTCGTGATGTTACTTTAACTACTAAAGAAGGTCGTAAAGAGTTTATAAACTGGATGCAAACTGACTTCTTACGTAATATACAGGAGAATTCAATACTTAAGGGTAATCCTTTTACACAAGACTTACGACTTGATAATAAACAAGATTCTTTATTATTTAATAAAGTTGATTTTATGAAACTTCAAATGGATACTACAAATGTGAAAACAAATGTAGAACAAGGTCCTTTTCGTGATGCTTATGTATCAGGTCTTAAAGAAGTATATGATAATAAATATACAGATTTAAATGGTAATAATATCTTTAACGCTCTCTTTTGGTATAATCTAATACTTAATAAGAATAATATAACTAAAAATAGTTATGCGAAGTTACTAGGTGATGTTATGTGGGCTGATAATAAAGATCCAAATGTCTATTCTCGTTTATTTGAACTTAAAGGTAAAATAGGAAAGTCTAGTGATGTAGAACTTAATTTAGGTACTCCACAAAAGTTTTTCGTTAATGAAGCTGATACAGTAGGTACAGAAAGTGAAAACTTTTATAAATTAAGTATTGCAGGTATCCCATTCGATTTACGGAATCTTGCTTATTATTTTGAAGTTGGAACTACTCATAGATTACCTTTAGCAAGACGTGATGATTTTGATGACTTTTATAATGAACAACCTGAAGACTATAGTAATGAAGAAACAGGTAATGTAGATGGTGGTGTTAATTTAGATAATCATTCATATGATTATAACGATAATAATGGTGACGACAATAACGATGATAATACTGAAGAAGCTGCTAAGATACCACGTAACTATATGTATATTGATAGGTGGAAACAACTAGAAGTTCCTGGTACAAGAGTTGTAATTAGAGTTAATGGACAATCTCAAGAGGAAAATATAAATGAATCTACGACTACTATGCCATTAAAAGATGGAAATTTTGAATTATCTAATAGTCTTAATTATAATCCATTTGTTAAAAAATCAGTTGAATTAAGACCTGATCAAAATGAAGCATTTAACTATTGGAAACTCGCTACTGATAATATACACAATTTCTTGTCACGACTTAGTGATACTACAGATATACAAATAACACATAATGGTGTCACTGAAAAGTTTGATAAAGACAAAAATTATGACTGCTAACAATAGGAGAGAGTTTAAACTCTCTCCTTTATACGAAAATTATGAAAAGTAACTGTATAATTACTATTAAAATTGGTGATAAAGAAATACAATTAGATCCAGGAGCTAATATTAGTCAAGAAGATTTCAATGTACTTGCTAAAACAATGCCAGCTGATAAGTTAAGAGAGTTATATAGTGATCTTAAGAGTAATATTACTCTTGATGATATTTTAAAAAGTAATGATGCTAATCTTATTAATGCTGGTAAAGAGTATTATCAAAGTTTAATTAATGACACAAAAGATAAGTTTTTAACTATTCTTAAAGCTATTCAACTTGAGAAAGATCCCGAAAGATTAAAAGAACTAATAACTTATGCTTCCTCTTTAGATCCTAAAGAGAAACTTACACATGGTAATTTTATGATTGATCCACAAGATAGTTATAAAAGTTCTCCATATAGTCCTGATCAAATAAAAAACCTAGTATTTAGTAAAGTTGGTGATAAAGTACAATTATTTAATGATTTATTAAAACTTCCAGGAATGGAGTCAGTTAAAATGTCTATAGCTTATGCATCTGAATGGAATAATGATCCTAAATTTACTAAAGTTGGTGGTGCTTATATAAGTCCTGATAACATAGTACAAATTGTATTACCTCCTATACCTACACATATAATTAAAGGAGTTCCTAGTAAAGTTTTAACTATTAACCAAGAAAATATAACAAAGACTGCTAAAGCACAAGTACAAGATGTACTTATTCATGAGTTATTACATGCTGTATATTCAGAACTTTACCGTTCTAATTCTATTTTTAAAAAACAGATTGATAATATTTATGATAAGGCAATACAAGAGAAACCAGAATTAACTAAGAAATATGGTGAGAAAAAGAATGATGAAGGTAAACATGAGTTTATAGCATCTATATTTAACGATGGTACTTTACAAAACTTATTAACAGATATTCCAAGTGAAGATGGTAATGTGTCTCTATTTGATTCTTTTACTAATCTACTAAACAAAGATAAAAATGGTGTAGTTCCAGGCATTACGAAGCCAACACTATTACGTGATTTCATAAATATTATTAGTGCTAAGATACCTATAATAGGCTCTAAAGAACTATTAGATACTGTAGCTGCTAATGAAGCTATACAAGACGATCGTAATATCTTCTATATAGGTGGTTCAACCCCAATCGATGACGAAGAAAATATGTCACCTAATGATCAAACTGATACTAAGTATGGTAATAATAGAAAAGCTTTCTATGCAAATCAACGATTTAATGAGAAATGGGGCGATAACTCTTTTAAACGAGATAGTTACTTTAAAGGAACAGAAAGTGATCCTAAACCAGCTCGTCTAGATATTTTACGTCCTGATGATGTTATTATTATTCCTTGGGTTAATTATGTTAAAGCCACTCAAGTAAATGGAGTTAAAATACCAGGTTACTATCAAGAAGTAGGTGGTGTTATGAAAGAAATAGTTGGGAAAGATGGTAAACCAAAATTAGTACCTGTAATGAAAGGTGATAAACTTGCCCCACCAGTTCCAATTATACGTGATGAAAATGGTAAAATACAAAAGACAAAAGAGGGTTATATTGTAGAAGAGCGAACACAAGCCTTTCCTGTTATATATCCTAATATTAATAGTCAACATATTACTGTAGCTAAAACTACTCTAAAAATAAATGATGAATTTAGACCTATACCTATTAAAGGTAAATCAGATTCTAGTAGTGGATATAACACAATTTCATTTCCATACTCACTTATTAAAGGGGTACGAGAGTTAGATCGCTCATATTTTGATCATAATACTGATTATACAAAACAACTTAATGATACTAAAGCTGAACTTACAAAAGTAGAAAAGTTAATAGCTAAATTAGATCCAAAGAATACTATTAATAATGAGAAGTTATTTGATGACCAACAATTCTTAACAAATAGAGTTAAGAAATTACCTGAATTAGTTCAGAAAGCTGCCGATATAAAAGCTCAAATTAAAGACTTATACAAGACTTATATTTTTGAACATAATGAAGGTGGTAAAACTTATATGAATGTCGCAAAACATGAATATATAGGTTATAGACCAAATGTAGATGTAACTAATCATGAATTTAGAGATTCACCTGCTTTTAAATTATGGAAACATCCAACTCTAAAAACAATAGATGGTAAACCTCAATGGTATGTAGCTCCTAATACAAATATTTTTGATGTTTTTTGGGACGGTGATGTAGCAAAAGACTATGCTAGACACTCTGAACAGTTATCAAATGCTATATCGGCAGGTGACCTTGTAAGAAGTAAGGGTGATGCAGAATTTCCTATTGCAGGTACAGATATAATGCAAAAAGTTAAACTTAATCGATGGTACACTGTAGTTAAACGAGTTGCTAATGGAATACAAGTAGCAACTCAAGAAGGTCAAGGTATGATTATTCCATTTAATATGGTTAATGCATATGCTAAAAATAAACGTACTAACGATTATCAATCTATGTTAAGTGACTATAAACAACAAGTTATAGACTTTAACGATGATGCATTCATTAATATTAACGGTAAGACTACATACTCATCTGAAATAAAAGGTAAAAAGCTTATTAATCCACCAATTCAAAGGACTAATAGTGATGGACAACCTATAGAAACAGAAGAAGAATCAAGTGTACGTTTTGATAATAACCTAGACCTTATAAAAAGTAGAATACAGCCAGGAGAATCTTTTGTACGTATTTCTAAACGTTATACTAATGACTCAGGTAAAACAGTTACTTATCCACTTAATGGTTTAGTTCTTGCTAAAACTGATGATGCTCTCATAGTGTTTACAGCAGAAGACTTAAGATCTAGTACACACGATCCAGTTACTATAATACAAACAATAAAATATGATTCTAGATTAACACCTGAAAGTGGTTTAGAAATCACGCATGTAATGGAGAATACTGCTCATGCCAGACGTGCATATGAAGAGTTTGCAGCTGAACGGGGTAAATATGAAACTAATAAGCAAACTGCTAATTTTGAAGCAAAAGAAGGTGGTGGTTATACAATGCTTAATGATCCTAGGGATAATCCACATAACATAAGGCAACAATATGATTTTTATGAAGCTACTACTGATGATGGTAGAATAGATGGTAAGATGTTAAAAAGACTTGGTGAAAGTGGAGGTATTATTGATATTAAAGATCCTAGATTTAACATGATAGGTAACAATGGCACTAGAATACCTATATATAGGAAAGTAATGAGAGTGCTTGATGATGGAACAGTTGTTATAGCATCACGAGCTAATAAAGATATACAAGTTAATGATAACTTTACACGTAAAGCTGGTGATTATTTTGCAAGTTATGTACGTCCTGAAAATATAGCAAGAATAGGTCTTAATATAGGAAAACTATCAAAAGATCCTAAAACACAAGAAATTCATTCAGATATGAATGAAGAACTTCTAAATAGACGTAAATGGTTATTTGAACGTACTAAAGCTGATCGTGATTTTAATAATTTCACTTTTGCTAAAACTATGCAAGATGTTAAAGGACTTAATAGTAAACCTATAAATTTAGAACAAAATTATTGGCGCTTTATTCCTTTAACTAACATAATATTAGATCCTCTTACAAAAGAACAAATGAATGAGAATGAAAAGGAAGGTAGAGACCGTAATTACGATCCACGTCCTACTAAGTTCTTAGATAAAAACTTTAATGAGGTAGAACCTGATAAAGCTGCTTACGTTAAAGCTACAATGCATAAGAATAGTGAAGATTTGTATTATGTACATCGTGGTGTAATGACTAAGTCTACATTTATAAATCCTAGACTTGCAATAGTAGATACACAATTTGGAAAGAGATTTAGACCTGAACTTATAAAGGCATTAAAACCTGGCGATTGGGTTCAATATCGTACTTCAAGTGGAGCCCCATTTGATGCAGTAATAGAGCGTACTGAAGGTGGTAATATCTATACTTTAAATACAGATATGACGACAAGTCAAGTAACTCCTAGTAAGGTTACTGCAATTAGAATGTCATATCGTAATGATATACCAAGTGGATTTAAACGTAGTAGAGATCTTGAAACACTTTTAAAACAGAAAGCTCAAATTGATGATGCAAACTCTTCTATTAAACAATCAAGAGATAACAATGGAACACAAAGTAAAGATACACCTTTCTCACTTGATGCACAATACAAATCACCTAAATCTTCAATTCGCGCATTACGAACAATTGGAAATAGGCTTCAAGAGTTAAATCCAGAAGTACAACTTAATTATGTTGATAATCAAGACCTACAAGAACTTCAAAAAACAACTAATTATGACTACTCTAACTCTCGTGCTTTCGTCTTAAAAGGTCAAGTGTATATAAATACTGATAAAGCTTCAATAAGTGATCAGATACATGAATATGCTCATTTGTTCCTTAATTCATTAAAATATGAAAATCCTAAATTATATAGCGCTATAGTGGGCGTAACTAAGAATCACTCTTTATTTGATAATATAGCTATCGACTATTCACATCTTGAAGGTGACGATCTCAATGAAGAAGCTTTTGTAACAATATTAGGTGAATATTTACATGGTAAACTTCTATCTAAAGACCAGCAAAATATGGATAGTAATCAAGACTTATTGTTAGGTTTTGCTCAATATACAAAAGACAAACTTACTCAAGCACTTAATAAAGAAGTGACATCAATATATGATATAGACGCTAAAGAAATCTTAACACTACCTTGGGAAGATGTAATTAATCTTGTAGGTGATCATGTAATGAATAATAAAATAACTGATGTTTATGATCAGTATCCTATATCAGATACTAAAGATGTTAACCTTTTAAAGAATGAGTTACGAGACAAAGGTTATTTAACTCAACAATGTTAATTATGGATTGCGCATTTAGAATAAAATTAAACGGACAGTTACATGAATTTAACTCTGAAGAGGAGTTAAATTCATTTTTACGTGAAAATAGAAGAACACTTAGTTCTCAATTATTATCAGATAAAGTGTTATTTAGTAACGATAGAAGTTATCAACAACAGATATATCAAGAACTAAGAGAACGTTCTAATCTTGTTAACTATAAAGACGAAGATCATAGTTATAGTGTAATTGATAGAGAAACGGGAAAGGTAGTATCACTAACACCTGTAACTAAAATCTTAAGTAAAGAAGAGAGTGAAAAACGTTTTGGAATGGAGATAATAAGGCCATTTAACTTAGAGAATTGGCAAGCTAAAGCATATGCAGATATGATGAAAGCAGTTAACCCTGATGGTACTCCTAGGTATACTCAACAACAAGCTTTAGATATTCTACAGAAACAAATAAAATCTTGGCAAACTCAAACATTACTTGGTACTTCTTGGCATACAATAGCTCAACAGTTCTTTAATGGTAACATCACAGAAAGTAGGGATATTATACAATTATTCCCTGAATTAACAGGTTTAACTAGTCACGTACTTAATAAATACATTGATGAACTTAAGAAGTTTAAAGCTAGTTTAGATCTAAAATATCCTAATGCTTTATATGCAACTGAAATTAGAACATTTGATATAAAAGCTAAAATAGCAGGAACTATGGATCTAGTTGTAGTTGATGAATTAGGTAAACAACATATCTATGATTACAAGACTTCAATAAAGAATGAGAATGAATGGGGTAAAGATAAAATAAAGAGTAACAATTATCAACTTATGTTTTATCGTCAGATACAACGACGTGCAGGTTATGATGTACAAAGTACTCATATACTTCCAGTTCTTCTTAAAGATATTGATTACAATACAAATACTATTTATGACTTTGATATAGGACAAGACTCCAATCGTCAATTTAGGGAAACTGATCCTGAAATGCAGAATGTTAAGAAGATAATGCCTTATACAGTTGACACAAGAGGTATAGTTGATAATGCGAATGTCCATAAGTTTATGAAAGAGACATTTAACTTTGAACAGAAAAAAACAGTACAGGGTAGTAAGTCAGTGGATGACGAATATGATAATATGCTTGCACATAGTAAGTCCCCAACTGCTAAATTATGGTATTATCATCCATACAATGCTAATAATACTAGTTACCCAATTAGTAAGGAACTACCTGTTAATGAAATTAAAGCTGAGATAGCAAGAGTTCTTAAAGATTGGGAAAATGAAAACTCTACACTCCCAGAAAGGATGGGAACATTCATTAATGACGCTAAAAAGGTAATACAGGATGGTGGTGGTTATGAAGATGTAAAATGGAGTAATTTTACAACTAAAAATACTAAAGCTGATAACGATACAATACTTAAAGCAAAATCTTTACTTCATAAATATATAAATGATCCATTATGGCAAGTGGTAAAAAGTGATCCAGCAGCAGATCTTAATATCTTACAAATAGAACACACAGGAACAAATGAAGTTGATTTTATAGCTCTTAGTAGTTCTGATCTTAATGCAGCACCAGAACTTGTTGTTAAAGGTGCTACTACAGTACTTGGTAATTTTCTATCTGACACTAAAGCTAAATCTATAGTTGGTATTCATAAAGTAACAAATGGTGATGTTGAGCTTTTAAAAGTCTATAGTTTCATTAAAGACAATAAAAGTAGTTTTATTGATAAAAATATAGGTTCAATTAAAGCCATTAATATTATGGAAGGTAACCTTATAGGTAATGAGAAGATGCAAATGTTAGGACAGCTTGAAACATGGTATAATGCACTTAGAAAGCAAATTGATCCAAACTTAGGTTTACCTAAGAATGACTGGCTTCCTAAACAACTTGATCCAACTCGTGCTCTTATTACTCGTATGTCAGAACTTTTAACTGATAAGAGGTGGACTAGTATAACAAGTAATATTACAAAGACTAAAGGTATACTTGATAGATTAGGTAATCTTACATATGCAGACATTAATGAACGAAGAAAACTACTTGGTGAAATGTCTGAAATGCTACGTGGTTATGTTGGTAACAATACTAAAGTATTAGGAGCTGTAGAGTATAGAGATATTGAAAGGTGTTTAGAGTTAGCTGGTCAATCTCTTATTGAATTAGAAAGATTGGATATATGGCATGAACGTGATGTAGCTGTGTTAGGTAATATTATAGGATCTAACAACACTCTTATGGGAACACCTAATTTAGCACAACATCCTTTGCAAACAGCTACAGTTCAAGTTGTTAATAGAGCAATGAGTGATGCTCGTTCTGCATTTTTGGAGTTTCTTAATAAATCTGGTGGATGGCGTGATACTTTAGATAAGTTTTATACTAAAAGTTCTACTACTTTTCAAATTAAAGCTGTAGGCTATAACTATCCAGCTTGGGAAAAGCTTATAGATACAGATAACATGAGATTTAAAGATGTTAATGATCCTAAATCAAATTTAGCTGATTTCCAAAAACAAACTATAACTACTATTCTTAATCAAATTAATACTATACGTACTAATAAAATGTTAGAAAGTGGTAGAAATCAAGATTATGTTGATAATTTTTTATTATCAGAGGAATCTCGTAATATACCTCTTTTAAACGCTTCTTTACTTTCTTCATTTAAAGGTAGAAATCTAAGTCAATTTATAGATGGTGTGTATCGTGATATACTTAATCCTAATAATTTTCTTAAGAATGATACAAAGTCAAAAGATGCAATGCGTACTCAAAATGAAATGTTTAATGGATTTAATATTAGTGATTTAGATCTTGATACAAGACAACAAAAAGTAGACGAAGCAAAAAAAGGTGATTTTGAAACTGATATAGAACTAGTATTTTCTACTTATATGATGGCACATCATAGAGAAGAACAATATAATAAATATTTACCGGTACTTAATGCTCTTAAAGATGTAGGTATGATTAGTACAGTACTCGGTTATAACGATACTACAAATGTCACTAAATGGCAAAACGACTTTATTCAAACAACACTTTTTGGTGCTAGTCTTATAGCAGGTGAATCAGAAACATTAGCAGCTGTTACTAATACAATAAGAAATATATCTTCTAATGCTACTATGCTTCTTAATTGGGGTGCAGGAGCAACAGAAATGTCAACTGGCTTCTTTGCTAATATTGTTACATTAATGGCAAATAAATATTCAGAGTTTAATTTTGGATTAAAAGATTATTTACAAGCTCATGCTATAGTAGGTGGTACAATGAATCAAAACAAAATGACATATGTCTCTCCTGGTTTTAGTGATGCTCTTAATGAAATTTATGGTCTAGCACATATGGATGTAAGTCAAATGGTACATCAAACACAACAGGGTGTTGGTGGAGGTATTCACTTTATATCTAGAATAGGTAGGTGGTTTACAACATTTCCGGGATGGTATAATAGGATGCTTATATTTAACTCGCAAGCTATTAAGGATGGTACTATCACACTTGATAGTACAGGTCAGATAAGTAAAGACTCAGCTCATCAAATGATAAATGATCGTTTAGTTTATAATGAAAAGCTTGATAAAAGATTTAGTCTCTATACGAACAATAAAGCTATGCCTGATTCACGTAAAACTGAAGAGTATAAAAAGCAAGAAGCGTTATATAAAGTAATAAGACAAGAATTAGAAAGTGAACCTGGAGGTATTAAGGAAGGTGATGGTACTTTAGCTCGTGCTTACACAAGTCGTCAGGCTACAGCTATGCGAACTTTTGCTAATGATATACACGGTAATTATGATGCAGTTGATAGAAGTACTTTTGATAAAACCGCTTTTGGTAGGATATTTTTACAATTTAAAGGTTGGTTAACAGTTAAGAAGAATCGTTGGTTTACAGAAACTGATACTAACAATCAGACTAGAGGGCATTTTCAAGAAGTTCTTGATGATGAAGGGAAAGTTAAGATAGGTGAAGATGGTCTTCCTATTATGGAATGGAAAGGTAAGTATATGGAAGGTATAGCACAGACAATATTTGCTATGTATCATGAACTAGAGACTAATAAGTTTAATGTAGTTAAATCGTGGAATAACATGAATGCAACTCAAAAAGCTAATTTTGCTTATCTACTTGGTGATACACTTGTACTTGGAGTTATAATGTCTATAATAGCTGCATTTAGTGAACCTAATATGGCTAAGGATAATCCACTTGGATATAGAGCAGTAAGTGCTCTTCGTAACTCATCACGAGATTTCTTTATTTGTTCTACAGTTACGGCAGTCTCAGGGCCTGATAACCCTCTTTCGTCTATAGCATGGAGTCAAAAAGTTCTAACTGATACTTGGCAAGTTGCTAGTGGTTCTAAAAGTCCTGATGCTATTTTAAAGAATTTAAGTATCTATAGGACTATTAATGGTTTAAGTACAATTCATTAAAAAAAATAAGCCATACAATCCAATTAAGGACTGTATGGCTTTCTCATTTTGTATTATATAGTTTTATTTCTTTTAATCTACGTTCTTTTAAACCTTCATCTGCAACCAATTGACCATCTTTATGTATCTTATCCCACATTAAAAATGCAGTTGATACATCTTGTTTAGCATTCACTTTCTTTAATAAAGTAGAACCTTTTAAATGACCAACGTTATAGTCAAAGTCTACTAAAGCATTAAATTCATTCTGAGTTAGATCATCACGTGTAACTGAAGAAACTGCATATTCATAAGGCTTTATAAGTAGTTTTAACATACTCTGTGCTTGTAACTCTGTAATATTAGGATCTCCATGTTGTACCTTCTTACCAGTTGCAGGATAGTATGTGAAGCCATAACCAATTGTTGGTACACCTGCATCATCGCCATATACTCTAGACACAAAACCTTCATTACTAGCTATAAAGTCTAAGCCTGTCTGATTTATTGTCGTTATTCTCATATTTTAGAGTTGTAAAGTGAATTTGCTATTCCTATTCTAATATCATATCTTGCAACTTTAGGATCAGAACTAGGACCTTCAAAGTATTTACCAAAATTTAAAGCTGCTTCTTCTGGTGTTTTAGAGGTTAAAGTTCTTCTAATAGCACTCTCTTGCCCTGGTTCTTGTAAAATATAATCAAGTTGTGTAGGTAAATCTAATATATCTCTACTTCTCTTTTGAGACCAATCTTGAAATGCCTTCCATCTATCTCCCACACCCCACTGAGCAATACCTCTTCCAGGTCCTCCATTATTTTGTTGTCGTGTTGGATCAACTCCACTTTCTTGAAATAGATTTCCTACAATTCCTGCTGCTGCTTCTTTAGATATATTTTTATTATTTACTAAATATTTATAAGCACTTAATGCTGCTTGATTAGGATTTACTGAAGTTTCTTGTTTTACAACATTAACTTTTGGAGTGATTGTAGGTGTTATTACAGGATCTATCTTAGGAGGATCTATAGGTTTACTTACTGGTTGATATAAAGGTGCTATAAGAGCATTATCTAATAAATTAGAACTATAATCTATATTTGGTATATCTACTTTTGCTGGTGTATTAGCTTTATAGTTTAAAAAACCTAAATCTGAATCATCAAGGTTATTAAAGTCTTTATACTTCGCTACTTTTTCTTCTGGTGAAAGGTTATTAAATGTTAAGGAATCCATAATTTTTGCAAATATAACACTTTTATTTGATATAATCAAATCAAATTAAAAAAATAGGGAGATACAACAGCATAAGCCGTCATATCTCCCTAAGATTTAATTTATGTATTTTGATAAAGGATGTGCTCTTCATCATTTGTTATGTCAATAAGACTTAACTTACCACCAAAAACACATCCGGTATCAAGATTAACTAATTGTCCTAAGTACATAGGTTTAGTGTTTAATGCCCCACTAGGTAACCAATTAGAATCAAGTTTATTATCCTGTGTCTTTTTCTTAAAAGTTATAGTTGGTGTATGACCTATAAACACACGTTTAAAACAATTAACATCTGGATAATTACTCACTGGTCTATTATCTTCCCAAAATGATCCAAGGTGTTGAACTAAATCTCTATCCCATATTATAAAGTTAGGTGATTGTTCTTCTATTTTCATCATAGGATCATAACCACCATGTACAAATAATCTATTCTGACCATCTATATAATAAGGTAGTTGATTAAGAAAGAAATCACGATGTGTTTTAGGCATGTGCCTAGGTTCAAAATTAGTACTTATATGCTTCTTCCACTTTAAAGTCCAATACACACCTTCTGCCTCTAATTCTAAACTATTAATATAAGATTCAATTGTCTTACAACTCTTATGTTCCCAAGGATGATAACCAGTCTCTATGAAATATTTCATATGGTAATCGTGGTTACCTTGTATTGCTATTAAGTTTGGTATACTTAAGAGTGTTTCAATAACACCATAAGAATCTGGTCCACGATCAGTGCAATCTCCAATATGAATAAGAGTGTCCACTCCACGCTTGAATTCACTAAGTTCCAGAACTTCACAAAGTTCCTTATTACAGCCGTGACTATCTGTTGTAACAAATATTCTAGGTTCTCTTTCATTCATTTTTAAATATATCTTCTAAACTAACACCTACTAATGCAGCCACTTGTTTAAGTAATTTTACTTTATCTTCCATTTCACAATGAGGCTCATTATTCTTCTTGTCGTATTCTAAAGCTCTTTCAAGCAATTTCTTCATCTCCAAAACCTCTGATTTAAGTTTATCAAACTCAACTTGACTTACACCTTGAGGCCAAGTGATATTAGTATTAGGACTTATTACTGGTTGAATAGGTCTTGTTGTTGGATATGGCCAACTCTGTGGTTGCCAATCTTTCCATTTATCATTATAGTGGTCTCCGACCATCGAAACTACACACATTATGTTACTATTTTACTTACTAATCCACTTACTGTTTTACCATCTGTCATCCCACCTGATGCTTTTACTACTTCCTTAACTATAGCTCCCATATTCTTCTTAATTGGAGTTAAGCCTGTTTCTTTAATAACTACTGTAATTAAAGCACTAACTTGTTCTGTAGTCATTTGTTGAGGTATATACTGTTCAATTATAGCTGCTTCTGCTAAGTCAGTAACTGCCATCTGTGGATATTGTGCTGCATTCTCTTTACGAGCCTTTACCATTTTCTGTAAGGTTGACATATAGTCACTTTCAGTTGGTGTCTTTCCTGCTTTTTCTAAAGTTAAGAATGCAGCTTTAACTAACTTTAATGTATCTCTTGTGTTGTTATCTTTTGTTTTAACTGATGCAGTATAAGCATCATTAATCGTCTTTACTATGCTCATTTAATTTCTCAGCTAGTGTATATTCTGCTAATGCAGCATCAATTTCCTTGATTCTTACATACTCTCGAAATGCTTCTTCACATGCTCTATCTACACTTGTGTTTGGTTTAGTAACATAGTAAAAGTATTCTCCAGTTTTCATATCTCTTGTGACTAACTCCATAGTCTGTTCTACTTGATTAATAATATTTGTATTACTAATAAAGTCTGTTAGGTTATACATTATTTAATTCAATTAAAGCTCTTTCTGCTATTTTACAAGCAGAATAAAATTGTGTTAAACTATCACCTTGCCCTTTTAACTGTGATAAGTAACCATCTATGATTTTTAAGGCTCGTTGTATTTCTTGCTTTGTCATAAGTACCTTATTTCTAATAATAATTGATTACAAAACTCTTGTGATACTTCATCTGGTAGGTTACAATTCTCATACACTACATCAAGTTTTTTAATATCTAACTCTGCTTGAGTAAGTATAGCTTCAAGATCAACTTTACCTTTACGAATATTTATTAACTCTTCTCTATTAGGACGTCGTACATTAATCGTACCCTCTGTTGCAATTTCAATCGCCACGTCAAGTAGACGTCTACAATGAAGCATATTTTTACCATCTATCTTCTGTCCATGACCTTCAATATCAATATAACGTTGTGTATTTCTTTCTTTAAGCCACGTTTCATATTCCTTATGAGATTTACAGTGCTGAGAATAAGCGTCCTTATTATAATAGACTATACCTAATGAATCAAAACCTTTAGGGATATTAGAAATTCTTATTGAATTGCTATCATCTAGTTGTATACCTTTAAGTCCAATAGGTTGACTATCTCCATTATGATAGTCAAAGTCATACCATAAAGTATAACAATCCCTAAAATGTTCAATATTAGTGAGTCCACATAACTCTTGATTTAGTTTTTTACCTTTTAAGAAGTTAAGTAAGTTTTCAGCAACACTTTGTCCTCGATAGATATAGTAGAAATCAATAGGTGTTTTCCGTACTATTTTCTCTTTCTCCCAGTTCATTTTCTTATTAAGACCTCTAGCTTTCTGTATTTGTTGTACAGCATAACCACCAAATGAATTATGACATTTCTTTGTTAAGAACATATCACGTTGACTTCTTATAAGGCCAAAATCATCAGAACATATAAGAATACAATCATTAGGTGAATATAACATTTCAAGTACTGTAGGATTAGCTGTTTGAAGTAGCTCAATAAATCTACGAACCTCATAATAGACTTCATCTTTACTAATCTCTATTTGAGGTTTATAGTCAAATCCTAATATATCTTGTTTATTTTGAATATATACACCTTTAATGTCTAAATCGCTACCTTCTACATTTTTGGAATAGGCAGTTGAACCCATAATAGCCTTAAATATGAGTTTTCCCGGGATTCTTGCTTGTTCTTCCATTACCAATCTATATTAATTATATAATCTCCTGCTTCAATTAGACCTTTGTTATATAAGTCATTAGCTACAGTATTAATATCTGGATAAAAGTTTCTTTTCCAAAATAAATTGAGTGCTCCACTATAACTTTGGTTTATTAGAGGTTGTTTAGGATCTCTAGCTAACCAAACTTTAAACTTCACTCCCATTCGATCTCCATTAACAACTTCAGATATAGAATCGTGCATATATTCATCTTCAGAATCCTCTGAAGGTATTTCTAAATTAAAGATGCCTCTTGATTGACAACCATCTTGTTGCTGAAAACTATAGGGTCTTCCATAAGACTTTTTAACCAAATCATCCCAATCGCTAACATCTACAAATCTTACTATTCGATATTTTAACTTTGTTTGTTCTTCCATGCTTTTAAATCGATAAGTGCATTAGTGATTCCAACCTCTAAACACGCTTCATAATTTGAGAAATATTCTCTATCATCACTTACTTGTTCGTCTGTATAATAAGGCCAAAAGCTATCATAGTAGTAACGAATATCTTCTATACAAACAATAACCTCAAAGTTTTCTTCATCTCTTAGATATGTTTGTACTGCACTTAAAGTAGCATTACTGATGTAAATATAGCTTGTATTCAGTTGATTTAATAACTTAATTATAGTGCTATTAGCGTATTTATCATTTATACTAAAGTTCATCATTCATTTCTCCTAGGTTATCAATTATAATTCTTTTTACTTCTTCAATAAAGACTGTGTCTGTACCTTCATATTCTACACTATATTGATGTAGAAACTCCATAAATATACCTAATTGCATTGCAACTGGTAGTTCATGATATTTAGGTGTAAAAATTTCTATTTTATTATCCCCACCAGGATAGTGACTTTTAATAAAAGTCGTATGTGCATTAAATAACTGATACCAATCATTATCTACTTTGTATTTATCTATAAATCTCAGAAATAGTTCTGCTGCTTTTGGATTAGCGTTTAACACTTCATTCCAAAAGCTCTGTTTATTTAGTTTCATTTAATATTTTATCAACTCCTCTAATTACTTAATTTGTTCAGTTGTAAGTCTCATCCTTTATCATTACTTATCATCATTTTAATACTAACGTTATAAGTATAACTAAAGACAGTAGCAGCTCGAGTTAAAAATGAGTCTAAACTTTGTTTCCATAAATCAACTTCAATGTAATTATCAGATTCTAGATCTTCATACATTCTAATCTTCAAGCCTCCATGATTATTAAATTCAGGATCGTAACGACTTACATGTCTGTAAATTGCACTATAGTTCTCAGGAGAGACTATGATATCATAGTCTCTCGGTACTTTCTTATCTAAGATATCTCCAATTGAAGATCCTACTAACCATCCTTTAGAGATCATTAAAATATCTGTTATTTCTTTTGGTAATTCTCTATAAAACTTTCTCATTTAAATGTCTTCAAACCTCTTCATAATTTTACCACCACTCTCTTCGATAGCATGAACTAACATTAAATTCCTACAGTGATCAAAGTCTTCAACTTCAGGATAAATACTATAAAATTGACTATATAGAAGTTAATTGCTTTAATGTTGTTTTATTAAAGAATGTATAACCATAAATAATCTTACCTTTAGCTCCTGCAAATCCTATCTCAAAAGCTGTACCATCATCAACATTAGGCCCTCTAAACGGATTTAAGTTAGCTATAACTATATCACATTCATTAAGTAATTGTATATTACCACTAAATATAGCATTAGACATTGAACTCTGATTAGTTGCTGTTGGCTCTATTTCATTATCAAGAGGTGATAATCCTATAAAGCCATATTGACTACATAAGTCTTTTAGACCTTGTAAATAGTCGGTTGCATCCTTTCTGAACACATCAGGTCCAGCTAGGTAAATTGTTCTCATTTTTTATATATTTTATAATCACCATCGAATAACGATCCACTTATTGTATATTCATTACCTTTATAACTTAAGTCTTGCCAGAAGTCTACTTGCCATCCATTACTCCTATAATCATCATGATCTAGCTCACAACCGTATTGTTTACAAGTATCAAATAACAAACATAAGGGAACAACTGGTAAACTGTTAGTAGTTAACTCACCTTCTAATACACGACTAATACTTCCTATTATTTCATCCTCCATTATAATGTTCGTCTATTTGAATTAATATTTGATTAACACGTTCCTTTGCAGCACCTGTTAGATTTAAGAACTCAGCGAAGTCTGTGTAGAATACATTAAGCTCATTGTCTTCTCCCTCTGCATCAAACACTTCATACATCATACTTTGAACTGATGGCCAACTATCATTAATACATCTTAGTATCTCTAAATTCTTTTCTGGATACCTTGCTAATAACCAACCACCATATACTTTATAGTCTACTATACTTTCATGTTGATCCACGAAATCTTCACCAACTGTACACATGTAATCATTAAATCTATCAAGTGTAATATCTCTTGTAGCTTCTTCCTCGGTCAATTCCCTTAGTGGAATGTTATAACCATTAACTGTCTTTTCTTCTTCCATTATGCGAAACAATTATTAATAACACGTGCTGTTCTATCTAACTCTTCATCAATATATGCAATACCACCTCTACATCTAATCTTGGAGTTAATTCGTCTCTCCATGTGCTATTTGCACATGTACCACCTAAAAATACTTTATTTGTCATTCTTCATTCTACTCGTCGTATGCTGCTTCACTATAGCAGTCATCGCAATATCGTTGTCCTTCAAAATCATTATCTTCTGAAGTTCCACACCACCAACCACAAGATTCACATACAAAGATCCAATTATCCAACTCCATGTAATCATCTTCTGTTAGATCATCTTCATCCATATCAGGATATTTTGGTGTATAATCATCATTAAGTATACCATCTTCTCCAAAACAACTTGATATTGGGTGTCCACATGTACCTTGAAGATTCTGTATTACATCTTCTATATCAAAATTCTCTGCTCTCATTTAATTAAATTTATTTTCTAATGCTATTAATAGCTTTTGTATATCTACTTTATAAAAACCACTACTATTTATACAATTGATTTCTACAATCTTCCAACCATCTGGAGTTTGACAAACATCCATAACAAATGCTGGAGCAACTTTGTATAAATCAACCATTTGTTGACCAAACTCTAAAGCTTCTGGTTCTACTCCATCTAACCATACAACATTACTATGAAAGAAGTAATAGGAAGAAGTAACAATCTTATCTCCAACTATCCATAATCTAACTTCCTTGTAAATAGCTTTTGGAGAAGCTATTTGGATTAATGAATCGTCTGGTATATTTAGACCACTCTGTAGTTTCATATCTTCCCATTTAACTTTAGTAAATAGTTTACCATTAAATAACTTACTATCCTTGCACGGCCTAATAAATTTTACTTCATTAAGTTGCCAATCTAAATAGTCTGTATATTTAATTATTTTACTGTCATAATTTAACATATTATCACCATAATACTTACTATGTATACTAAAATCATGATTACCACCATAAAAAGATCCAGGATAGAAATTATATTTTTTAGCTAATCTAGCAAGTTTAACAGAACCAAATACAAATATATCTTTTCTATCTATGTTAAATTCAACTTCTTCAATAAATGGTTTACAATCAATAACTTCATAAGCAAGATTAAGACGTTCAAGAGTTTCTATCAGTTTATGATAGTTTTCATACTGAAATGTATTCTTCTGTATTAAATAAAACATAACTTATATAAAGTCCTTATAATTTATCATAACTGGATCTCTCACCAGATAATATTGTTCATCTACTAAAGCTACGTTAAGTACTGTTGTCTTATCAGATAAGCTATAACAGCCGGCTCCACAATGAATATGCCCACAGATTACTAGTTTAGGATTTACTTCATAAATTCTAGCTAATAACTCTTTATCACCTACTCTTTCAAAGCTACCTTCTAACTGATCTCCATAACCATATGGTGGACCATGACTGATTAACACATCCGTATCTAATGGCACTTTAGACCATATTTCTTGTAATTCCTGTCTTGTACTATTAAAAGCCCAACCACAGAAAGCAGGAGTCCATGGAGAACCATAAAACTTAACACCGTCTATGATAACCTCTTCATCTTGAAGATAGATAATTGATGGATGCTGTATTAGGGCTTGTCTTATCTTATTCATTCTTATAGGGTCTTCAAAACTTCGTTCGTGGTTTCCTGCACAAAAGATCTTCCAGGTTGCTGGTTGATTAGCAAACCAGTTTATAAAATCATAGACAACATTAAGTTCACCATTACCTGAAATATCACCTGCATGTATAAGGACATCACATTTTTCAGTTATGACTTTACGATGTTGACCATGACTGTCAGCTATTAATTGGAGGAGCATTGTGTGGCTAGTTTATGTATTAACTCTTCAGCTTCTACCAGTAAATTATACATTCTATCTTGTTCTTCTTCACTACTATCATGTAGATCTGCTAATTCATCATCGTAGTCTAATATAGACATATGGTCTAGAAATCCAGCAGCATAGTGTATAAATTTAGCTTTTATTTGATTATCAGTCATTTTAACTTCTACCATACTGTTCATATTTTCCTCGTATCTCATTTAGTTCTTTATATCTCAACTTAAACTTACTTCTTAAAAGGCTATATAGTATAGGATTTACTAATCCATCTAAAGGTTGTTCTTTAATTAAAGCTTCACGTACTTGTGTAGCACTTACCAATGGAGTAGAACCATCATATCTATTAGTAATAGTACAAGTATAACCAGCATCAATTAGTTTTATCACATCTTGTTCATAACCTGAAAAGAATTCAACCTCATGTTTTCTACAACCCATTAAGGTTATTAAATCCTCTAACATTAGTAACCATTCCTCATCACTATTATGATCTGCTAAACCAATTATATCGAGAATAGGATAAATTTCTTTAATAAAGCTATGACGATCACTATAGCTAAATAGATTTCTATAATCAAGTGGGCTATTACAACTTCCCAATATCAATTGAGAGTTATGATAATCATATTTCTCAAGCATTTGATCAATTATGAACTCATGACCAAGATGTAGTGGGCTAAATCTACCCATATAAATTCCAATTTTCATAATAGTCCTTTATAAATTATTTGTGATGCTACAATCTCATTATCCTGTAGATAATATTTAGTATTAGCTGGTATAATGAATTTACCAACTACATTCTTAAAACCTGTTTGTTTATACATTTGTTTACTATACTGTGCAACATACTCATTTAAAGATATAAATGCATGATAACCTTCTTCTATAAAATATAAAGGAGAAGCATTAGTATCTATCTCTTTAACTATCAGTTCGACTTTAGGTTGTAACACATTAGCTACATAAATGAAGTCCATTCTACAGATAGGAATAAAGGTTTTATCATCCTTACCTATATCTAGTCTACCTATTGAGAATAATGTCTTAGGATAACCTAACTTATAAACAGTAATATCAACAGGCTTCACTTTTACAGTACTATCTTTTTTAACTGTTAAACACATGCTTTTATAATATAAAGTTCACTAATTGTTGCTTTCTTTTGTATATATCTTGCTAAGGAACGAGCAGGAATTTGAGCTTCAAGAGCTGTAATACCTATGTCTTCTGAAAGATAATATGTTGGTATATTAAAAGGATCACCAGGTCCGTCGTCTAATAAATCAATAGCGAACTCATAGGTATCATCTTTAAGTGTAAATCTATAGAATAATTGTCCTGCTTTATATCTATTTAGATAAGCAATAGTTTGATCTTTATAAAGATCTTTTATTAATTCATTTATACTTGTTTTATATGCTATCATATTAATTTGTTTTCCATCTTATTTCATATTAACATTAACCTATCTACACCTATTGCCCAACCGAAGCCATTCTCATAGGCACCTCCTCCACATATTTGTTTCTGAGTACCTAAAGCATTCCAACTTATCTCAAAATCTTTACCCTCTTTATAATAATCTAAACCTCTTGTGGCTAACTTATTTACTATAAGGTTATTATCAATTAACGCACCATAAATATTATCATGATGTTTATAGTCTTCATATATTACACTTCTTATACCAGCTTCTGCAACACCCATATACCAATCGTACCAAGAGGTTTCATTATAGTCAGGTTCAGGATTTAAGATTTCTACTCCAAATTGAGTAAATTCTCTATAACGTCCAGCCTGGGGCTTCTCAGCTCTAAAGCACTGTTGAGTGTAGAATAATTTAACATTCTTTTCATATTTAAAGGTTGTAGTTGCAAGTTTCTGTATTACTGTTGTATATTCAGGGGCAAGACATAAATCTCTATCACCTAAATCCTTAAAGTTATACATCATATGATTATTCTCTTTACTAAGCTTACCTAAGTATGTCTTCTGGAACTGTAATACTGGTAATATTATTCGTTTGAACTCGTGTCTCTTAATATGTTCCTCGAGGATCCTTATGATTTCCTGCTTCTTCTCAGCTTCTTCACCAATTAGTATCCTTGTACCTTTTGTAGTTAAGTTTTCTATAGTCATTAATTTGTATATTGTATATAAATTACATTTGGATAGTGACCTAGGACTAATAAAGTTACTGGACATAACCACAGATCAAACGACTCTGGTCTTTCTGTCTCAAAATCTGCTCTATACCATGATCCAACCATCTCAAACTCTTCTTGCTCAAAAGGTAACCATCTATGTAATATAACTATTGTATAAGGTGTTAGTGTATCTGTTAGACTAACTTCAAGAGTACTCTTATTATGTGATAAGACATCACACAAAGAGTCAGCTCCTGATACCATTTCTAGATCGTTTTTATCTCCTTGATAATCATCAAGAAAAATAAACCATCTATTATCATCTTCTTTTTTAAATATTAGATTCATCCTACTTAATTTATAAATAACCTGTTACTTCGTGTGTATAAGGAAAAACTTCAATAGCCTCTTGATCCCATTCTTCATTATCATCTAAACAGCTATGTAGACTAAATCTAAAGTACTTATTATCAGATAGCCGTTTAATTATATATTGTATAATTACATAACCTATATAAATATCATAATCTATTACACTCTCCTCTATCATTTCAAAATCTTCAAAACAACCTTCATCTTCGAGATCGTTAATTAATTCTCTTGTTATTTCAAATGTCTCTCTTGCTTCAACTACCATGTTTATCAATAATTTTAGGTGTTTTCTTCTCCATTATCTTCTTCACTTGTTCAAATGAAAGTGGTGTATAGTTATAATCCTTACCGTTAATTCCTACATCAAATGAAAGGGAATTAGGATCATCAGGTAGAGAGTGATGTGAATGTCCATATAGATGCCAAGTCGATTTGTGTGACTTTCGCCAAGTCCTCATAGCGTAATGACAGAGTACTATATTCTGTTTCTCTACTACTATCTCAGCTAAGTTACCTAAATAAGTACCATACTTCTTAAAAGATCTAATAGTTTGCTCACTATCATGATTACCATCTATAAAGAACTTATTACCATTTAATCTTTGTAACCATTCTTCTGTTCTTTTACCATCAAAGGAGAAATCACCTAAGAAATACCAGTCGTCATCATCACTTATAACTGAATTATGATTCTCAATTATAGCATTATTCATTTCCTCAACAGAATTGAAAGGTCGATTATCATACTTGATTATGTTAAAATGGGAGAAATGTAAATCTGAAGAAAAGAATGACTGTTTAGTCACTCCTTTCTCAGTATTCTTTTTATTTGATGAATTGCTCATTATCGTCATTAAAGTTTTCAAAAATAAACTTCATCTCTTCTTCAGTTGTTATTACACTTTCTAAAGGAGGATTCTCACTGAAGAACTCATCAAAAGCTAATTCCATTGCTAAATTATCTAACTCTTCAATAGCTTTCATAAGTTTTCTAATGACATGTTGTTCTCTTATATGTCTAGGTTTATCAATTTCATAAAGTAAGAATTTAAAAACTTCTTTATTTAGTTCCTGTTGTTCCATTTAATAATAACTACTTCGTGTATTTTCATTTAACTCTTGTGGCTCTAAATCATCAAATAAGTTTAATAACTCATCATAGTTATCAATTGCCTTTTGATAAGCGTCTTGTAGGAAATTAGGAATTTCTATCCAAGTATATTGAGGTTCTGAACCTATATAAGAATCCTGCCAAGCTCCGGATATCTGAAAGTCTTTATTAGACTGTTCAAGTTCTTTAATATCATCAGTTATAAAAAGAGCAGTTTGTCCATTAATGTCTTCTTTTGCAGAAGACACAATTTCAGTTCGTTTTACTAAATACATTACTTTATAGGTTGAGCTAATTGATAATTACTAAACTCAGGATATGATGTTACATCTGCAAGTATATACTTATCAAAGAACTCTGGTAACTCAAAGTAAGTATCCACTTCTAACAAGTCTTGATATTTATCCTGAAATTCAATTTCCATTAATAATATATCAACACGTGGACTAACAAACCTTAAATGATCAATTTCATAAGTAAAACCGTCTGCTACATTAAGATAAGTCCTACGAACTTTAGTTAACTCTTTATAAGCTGATTTGTGAAGTTTTAGATACTCTTTTTCAGTTATAGTCTTTGATTCCTCAATAGATTGTCCTTCACCTATCTTATTCTTAATTTGATGAAAATACTCTTTAATCTTTGCTCCTGGTTTACTTATTATACGGAGACGTTCGTCTTTAGATAGATAACTCTGTACTATCTTCTCTGCTTTGATAAATTCAAAGTTGTGATTTGTTAAATCCGGTATTTCTTTCAACACCCATTTTTTTTCTAGTTCTATTGCCATTTTTCTTATTTAAATATCCATATCAATTAGGAAATCCTTTCCTATAAGTTCTGGATAGTTTTCTATTATCCAACTATCTAACTTATCATACACATAATCCTCATGCATATCTAAAGTCCATTTTACATAACAATCATTTGGAAATTGTTCAATTTCCAAATGATCTTCTACTAACTCTTGTGGTATTGCATGATAACTTAATACCTTTGTGTTTAATTCTATTATTGCTTTCATACTTACTCGTCTTCACCTAATAGGTTATAAAGATCAATATTTAAATCCTCATATTCATCTTCATCTAAATCAAGTTCAAACAAAGCAATATCAACAAACTCCGCAGCTTGTTCAATAATATCCATTAACCTTCGATCAAGAGGTACTATCATTAAATTTGTAAAACCCAAACCTTCATAGTCCTCTATAAGAGATCTAGCTTGATCTAAGTCGTCACAAATTAATAAAGAATCATCATACGGATCAGGCATGATCCCTGGTTTGTCTTCTGTGTTTAATAGTATATATTTCATAATCTTATTTATTTAAATTTAATAATGTTTGTTGTTGATTCCATTCTTCATATTCTTCATCACCATTTGAGTTAGTTCTTGAATATGAGAACGCTGCCATTTTATCAAAGAATGGCTTTAAGTCACGATATGTCCATGTAGCAGTATGAAAACTAACCAGAAAGTTAGTTAAGATATTGACTTGTTCTTTAAATGGTAAGTCTATTAGTTTAAACCTTAAGTCTTCTTCCTCACTTTGCTCTTCCATTACTCTCTCCTTCATAAAACATACGACCTTTATCTTGTAATATCCATCGTTTATAGATTAATATACCATTTGCATAGATAAATAATTGATTATCTACTATTTCTTTTGTTAATTTTACATGAGTCATAATTACCAACCAAATGCTTCTTCCATCCCTTTTCTATTTAAATATGATATAATAATAAGAGTACCAATCACTCCTCCTAATATACCAACTATTAATCCTGTCCAAAACATATTATTTCATTATAAAGTGTAATTTAATTATCTAAAGGTTTATAATTTCTATTAATCCATAGAAATTCGTAGATTAAGCCTATTATTATAAATAATATTACTATTCCCATTTGCTTATTATTTTATTAAACCAATCCTTACTTTTACCTATTATAAAGCCTATCGCTATTCCTATAAGTATCATTCGTGATAATTTTGTAATATTGGTAATATAAAGTCTGCTATTTTATCTCCTTCTTTCTTTTTACCTGCTGGTATTAGAAATGTCTGTTTAAGTTCTTGTTCTTTACCTTTATCGTTAAGAACAACATTAACTTTTACAATTACATTAGAAGAATATTTACGTTCTTCTAATTCATAATAAGTTCTTAATATCTCCATATTTTGACTATTACACTAACCTACATGGTATTGTTAAATCCTCAGATAGATAATAGATACTACACAATCTGTGATAACCATCCGCAATAATTAACTTCTTTCCATATCTTAATAAAAGGATAGGTGATAACTTCTTACCACTTTTGACTTTCTTTAAATTTTCTTTAACATGTACATTAGTCTTAGATAATAATGGAAGTCCACTAGCTCGTAGTATATCTTTAGCCTTTTTAAGAACTGTATCGGTATCTTCTAACTGTTCAATTAAACTTTCTGCAAATGGCCTATTCATTAGCAGTTCTAAATAGTCTAATGCAGCAGGAAAGTCATGTTTTAAAGGTTCATCTAACCATATGTCTTTATAATTCTTTTTCCTATTTTTACTCATATTAAACTTAACTCTTGACTATCGTTTATCTTTAATGAAGGATTGTTAGATGGTTTAGTGAATAAACCACTATTATTATCATCATTATCTCTTAATAATTCTATTACAATAAGAAATAGAATTATTCCTATAACTATTCCCATATTAATTGATTAAACGTTCTATGATCCTTCTCTTGTAGCTGTTCATCCTTTTCTTTTATACTACCTCTTAATTTGTCTAACTCATTTATAGTTAGACTTACATTACCATTTACATCCATTGTTCTTTTGGTATTAAAATTGTCTTATTTGTTTTAAGTTTTCTTCTTGTAAATTCGTAGTTCCATAACTCTTGATTAGCTTTGACTATTTTTTGTCTCAACTCATCCTCTTTATAAAGATACCATTCGTTAAGAGTCATTATAGCTTCTAAATCAATCCAATATAATTGTTTATCAAAATCTATTGTCATATTGGAACTCCATTAACGGTAGAAGGTGAGTTTGGAAAACTAAAAGTTAATTTAACTTCTAGCTCATGACCATTATCTGCATAATCTTTACTTACTTCTTCATAAGTATTAAAATTCTTAGTACATTTAATAAGCGCTCTACCATATTCATCTGCTATAAACCACTCCCATTTATTGTCTTCTTGTCTATGAAAATAACAGACATTTTGTTTTTTCTTTGCCATTATAAATTGATTAATCCAATTTCTCGTTCATAAATAACCTTATAATAAGTTACGATAGCTTTAGCAATTTCTATACTAGATTGAGCATTAGGTTCTATTATTGTAAATCTATGTGGTTCATTAGTATCTATGTAGAATTGAGGTTTAATATTTTCAAAACTTCTAACTAATGCTTCATTCAATAATTTTAATCTCTCATCACTCTTTAAAAGTTCTAAAAACTTCTTTATTTCTTCTATCATTAATGTGAATTTCTAAGACTTAATGTGTCTGAACTTAACTTGCTATATGTTGCTGTAACACTAGCTCTATCAGCTGTATAACTAGTAAAATTACTAATACCCATTTGCATACTCTCCCGTTGTGCATCTACATTAGCTCCAAGATAGATGAATTTCCAGTTATACATAGATTCTTGTTGAGTTATTCTAGTTTTAACATCACTTTTATATTTATGACTCATATTATCTTCACCATCTGTTAAGATAATGAATAGGACATGTTCTGGCCTATCATTTTCATGAAGAACTGCTAACTCTTTACCAGTTTGATCAATAACCTCACAGATGGCATCATTAAGTGCAGTCATTCCTCTAGGATTAAAATGCTCCATATCAAGATCTCTGATATTTTGAATATCTACAAATCTAGTACCATATACATTCTCATTAGGATAACTAACCTCATTAGCAAACTTAGCAAATGTAAATGTACATTTACCTGGTGCTTCTTTCTGATCTTTTAAAAATTTATTAAAACTCTCTATTGTCTCTCCTGCTATCTTTGTCATTGATGTAGAGGAATCTAATAGAAATGTTATGTGTGAATAGTTTTGAAGCATTATATTTTTGATTTAGCTATGTCTAATAGTTTAAGTAATATAGCGCCTACAACTGTAGAGTTAGTTCTAACTGATAATACATCATTAACTGATAAAACTGGTTTGTGATTAGATATATAATAGGTAGTATCTTCATAAGTTAGAAAATATTTAGCAGTTTTACTAAATTCTTGACTACTAATTAACTCTGCTTTAAAAGGTCCATTACTTACATAACGATTTGGGGCACCAGTACACTTATTAGTAAATACTACAAAGTAAGTATCTCCTTCATAAATAGGAGTTCCATCTATAGTAGTTATAAGTGGTTCTTTAGCTGGTTCCCAAAACTCAGGGTATCGTGAATGATCATCTATTGATTCATAACCTAGTTCTGGCGAGCCGGGATAGCTTTTTATAAGTTTATATTTCATTAATTATGGATTTATTATATTAAATGTGTTTATAAAGTCAATGATAGCATCAAAGACTTTAGATCTTTCAAATGAGAGGACTGCATCTCTTGTATGTTGACGTAAATCAACAAGTAATCTACGTTCATGAGTTGTAATCTTATCACCAAAGTTATTAAGTTTAGTGCATATAATTTTAGCTACATACATCAAGTCAACCCAGTTTTTTTCGTAATTGGAATTACTTCTTTTTTCTCCAATGAAGTCTTCAATTATCTTTTTCTTATCGTTGTTCATCTTTCTCTTTAATAAATTTTAATACAAGTTCATACATAGCATCAAGTCTAGTTTTATCACTTATTATAGGAATATTATCAAATGGTGGATTAATACCATTAAAACCAACCACATGTCTACGACCTTTACTATTATTTGTAGTAATCAAAGTAAAAGTATAACCTAAGTCTTGAATTTTAGTTATAATTCTATCTACTTCATCATAATTATTATAAGGACGGCTAAATGGATTTACATCTCCAGTAAACTTCATTATAGCTCTAGTTTCGTTAGTTAGTTTCTCAGCCTTTGTCATTTTAAGAATGTTATCTTATAAATAGTCTGATCAAGTGTACTTATAAAATTATCAATCTCGTTATGTACATTAGTTAGTTCACGAGGTACTATATCATAACGATTATTACAAATAGCACTCTTCAGCTCTGATAAATAATCAAGACACCTACCATGATAATCTATACCAAATATTAAAGTTACCGTGTCATATTGAACTATCTCTTTAGTACAGCCTTGATATACCTCTATTATTTTATCTGCATTCTTTTGTTGTCCTTTATAAAACTCATCAAGTGCTATATGTTCTGCAAATTCATCACATTGTAAATGTAATATATGTCCAGTTAACTTAGCACCAAGAATTAGTGAAAAGAATGCTTTTTTATCAATCTTAGTTACATTACCTTCATCAGTAGGTATTTGTTCTTGTTTCTTTTTAGGTACTATCCTACGCTCTTCCATTTAATATTTTCTTTTTGTGTAAGATAAAATATGATGTCACGCCAAGTCTCAAATGGTGCTTTACCAAACTGTATTTGTTCACCTTTAAATTTAGGCCATAAAGTATCATCAATTAAATAATCTGCATCACTTCTATGTTTATGGCAGGTAAAGTGTAAGTTATTAAGCATATCCTCACCAAAGTGTTGCTTAACCCATGCTGCTTTCTCTGTATAACATAATAAGTTCTTTATAGAAGGTCTTGTTACTATATGAACATCAAAGTGTCGCTGTAATAAACTGATATAAAATAGAGCTCCTTCAATAGGTTTAAGCCCACTAAAGAAGCCATATTGTGATTGAGGATACTTTATACCTGGATTTACACTTAACGCTTGATTATAAGCACTTTTAAAGTCACACAGGACATCATCCATGTCAATATCAACTATCTTCATCTGTTAGCTTCCTATAATGTTCATCAACTGCTATATTATACTTATCATTAATTTCACTAATGATTTCACTTTCGTTAAAGTTATTAGTATAACATATAAAAAGGTTAATTATTTCTTGCTTATCCATTATGTTTAATTATAGTATCGTTTAAGTACATAACTACACTTGTTTCAAGTTTTTCATCATAATCGCTTTGTAGTTTTGCAACATAACGACGCCACTTATCTACATTCTCACGATTAGTATGACTTTTATCCATATCACGTAGATAAATTATAGCTTGATTTAATAACGATTTTAATTCTTCTAACTCTTTCATTTCTTTACCCTTAATCTAAATTTCTTATTTATGTTAGTTGTGCCTGTCCATTGACCATTATCAGGTCTTTCTGGATGAAATACTGGGATTATATACTGAACCTCACTTAAATAAACTATATGAGGATGACTACAAAAGTTAGGACTTAATGATGGATATTCAAAATATTTACCATTAAATGTAACTTGTCTTACTTCATTACCAAAGGCTATCCAATATTCATCATTATTATATAACTTTATATCTTCAAGTAGTTGCCACTTTTGTGGTGATTTATCATATCTCATATCATTTTGCGAGTCGCCTCAGTAATTGGTTACTAAATTTATTTTGTGGTTTTAATTTGCGCTTTAACTTACGTGGAGCTTTATTAAAGAGTTCTGTTATATTTTGCTCCATTTCTTCTCTTTTCTCTTCACCATATTCAGTTCCAAGAGTTCTAACAAGATCTTGCATTTGTGGTGGAAGCGCTTCAAATTCAGCATCTAACTGTTTATCAGATTTAGCTAGTTCTTCAAATGATTGTGGAGATTTCCACTTATCATCTAATGGTATTTTAAAATTGTCTTCACTATTCATACGACCTTATACATTTCATTGTATTAATAAAGGGAATGCCCTCAGGAGTTAAATTAAAGAACTTGACTGTTGCCATCTTACCTATAATATTTTTTTCATCCTTTATGTATCTAAACTTTTGTTCTCTTGTACCTATAGGTTTAGAATCAAATTCTTTACCATCTTTAGTTATACACTTAAATGTCATATCTTCAGGGCGGACATTATCATTATTAAGACCTATGATTTCAAACTCTTCTTCCTGGAATTCTTTAACTTTAACCATCCTATCATCACGTGTTCCGTATCCATATAACCTAGAAGCATCACGACAAATAGCGCCTTCAAACCCATCTCTAACCCATAGATCATGTATTGTTTTAATTGTTTCATAGCTTGATAGCTTAATTTGCGCATTAATTTTTATATTGTCTTCTTTATCAAAATGACCGTCTAATGAGTTAAGCAAGATTGCACGTTCTTCTGCATTTCGAGAGTTATCGGCAAAGTCAAATATCCAAAATTCTAAGTCTCCATGTCTTTCTTCTTCGTATTCGTGTTTCTGAGATAAGCCAGATAATACTTGTAACGGCACACCATGTATATAGAGCTCCCCATCCACCATAATATTATCACCATTTTCATTCTGTAGTTTTTTAAAGAAACTCTTCCACTTTTTACTTTTAAAGATCTTTTCGAAGGCTGGATCTAAACTTTTTCCCCTTCTACTAATAGAAGTTAATTTACTTTCTTGGTAGTAAATACCTGCTCTTATCAATTTTATTATCTTATAGGCTCTTTATCCTATAACTCTATAGATTATCATTCTCTATAGTTTGGACTATATCTTTATTATTTACATAAGTTAAAATGTTCTTAGCAAAAGTTTTAAGTTCTTCTGGAGAAGCGTCAGATTTCATTGTATTAGCCATTCTAGATATTACACGAACATTACCTTTTACATACCCTAGTTCAGGAATGATTTTATCTAAAGTCATAGAGTTGAATTCAGATCTACCTTCGTTTTGAATCATTTCTATACCTAATATAGGACAGTATTTAGTAATTATAATATCTTCAAGATCAAGATTGAAAGGAATATTTTTTTCTGAAGCTCTAACTCTAGCTCCAGCCCACATAAAATATCCAGGATGTCTAGTTCTTAAAATTTCAAGACCTTCTTTGGTACGTTCTTTATATTGTATAAAGCGTTCACCATTTTCTTCTTTCATTTTATCGTAATACCTTTTACTACGAATGGCAACTTTCTCTTGCCATTCTGGATCATTAGCTCGCCTCCACTGTTCATGTTCTCGTCTCTCTTCTTTATGTTCTTGACGATACTCTTGATTCTTGGCCATTGTGCAAGTTTTACATCTTGCTTGCTTTCCGTCCTTTTTAACTCTTTTATCATTAAAATACTGATCTAATGGTTTTTCGATTTTACACTTTGTGCAGATTTTACTTGTCATACTTTCTCTTTGTTTTTACACAAAGATACGAAATATTTCTGAAACCATCAAGTTTTTTAACAAATTTATTTTCAACTTATATAAATAACACTCTGCTTTCGTGGAGGATTATTATCCGTTCTGGATTCACCTCTAGTCTCTACACACACTCTAGTATCCCTACTAGGCTTGGCTCGGTATTCTCATTTCAGAGTTCACCGAATTAACAGAGTTTAATGACGGCAAAGATTCACCGTCCAACTTCCTAGAAACCCACCACTCTTTATTCCAATCAAAGCCCTTTTTAGACTTGACAGTTTTTGGATCTTTAGCTAACATTAATTGACGACTACCATCAGCGTATTCCTTACCTTTTGGTAACATTGAATCTATAAAGTCATAGTCATTAAGATTAGCTTCCCATCCTTCAACTGCTGTTACTTCAGGGCATAACTCTTGTAATGTTTTATAACCTTTATCTTTTTGTTTATTTATTAATGATCTAAACTCTAATTGTGCTTGTTGTTCTAAAGTCCTTTTAACCTTGCCCTTACTTATTATAAGGTCCGGTTGCTTAGTTAACTTACCGTTTAGAACACCAGTTTCTTTAGTAATCTTATAATAATTACTAAACTTAATAACCTTCACAATCATAGTTCGTATCTTACCTGAGCTATCACGATTATATAACTGCAATTGATTTAAAACTTTATTTCATAACAGGTTTCATTATAACCTGACATTTGACGTTTAACTGAATATCCTAACGATTCAAGATATTTTTGTACTATCTCTGGTAAACTGTCGTAATAATAAAACACATGTTCACCTTTACTTATAACTATGTCAATACTTTTCTGTATTCCAGGTAAGTACTTTAACATAGCTTCGTTATTTAAGTCAAGATGTGTTTTATCTGCTTTTTCAGCAGCCTCTTTCGCTGTCATCATTACCAACTAATTATATAACCACTCTGATATTCACCTTGTCTTTGATCGAATACCATATTTGAATTAACTTTATACTCTAATGCTTTAAGTTTAATTTTTGCTAAATCACTAAGTGAATCTAATGTAACACTTGCTTTATTTTTAGTAATAGCATTTGCCATTGCTAACTCTATCTTTCTCATTTCTTCATCTATAGCTACATTTTGTTTAGAGGACAGTAGTGCCCTCATCTCTTTTGCATTTATCATGGTAATTTTAATAGTTTAGTGTACTCTTTATTATAATTATTTAAAACTGTGAAGTAGTTATCTATACTGAATTGTCTAAAAAACCCTGACGTAAGTGTAGTACACACGCGCATAAGAGCCCATTTAAAAGCTTCATGTGCAGGAAATCTTGCTCTATCACCTTTAATAGTTGGTATTATATGACGTTCTAATGCTATCGTATAACACTCTTCCATCACACAATGAATTTTATCTTCATAGCTAAATGCATCCCATAAATCTTTATGACATTCTACTTTAGTATGATCACGTTGCATATACCAATACATAGGATGTTCTTTATGAGCAACCATGTAATGAATATCGTCATGGATTAAATACTTCTTCACGTTATCATCAAAGAACTGCTCTTTACTAACACCTTTAAGTTTAGGTAATCTTTGTTTACCTATACGTTCTTCTGTACACTTTCTATGAAGTTTGATTCGTTCTTGAGTTTCTTCAGGAAAGCCTTCATAAGTCCAAAGTACACTAGATTCCACTAGTTTCTTTAAGAAATGATAGTCGCCAATGTGCTTTCCCCATTGCCTATGTGGAAAGGTTATATGACCTGCTTTGATAATGAAAAGTTCTATAGGATCAGCAATTACACTATCCCATTTCTCACGAAGTTCGCCTTTTAATAAGTAAGCTAAACTCTCTTGTTTATCAGCTAAAAGACATTCTATTTTTCTACCTTGATACATAAAAGAGCAAACATAATCATCACCATTTGTAATTTCTACTTCAATGTCTTCTTTATAACAGATAATATCAATATCCTTAGCAGGTCTTATACCTAAAGCATAACTTCCAATTATTAAGTACCTACTCACAGGCAGGTTTAGTAGATTTGTGTTCATCTTTATTCATAAACTATTATTGTCTTTTCTCTTGGTGTAACAATTCTCCAGTCACTTAAGTCAGTAACTCCCTCATATGAGTAATATTTACCATCTGATCGTACATACTTGTCAAAGTCTTTAAAGTATAACACTAAATGATAACTCTCACCATTTCCTTCACTACCGCCTTCTTCTTCAACTACTTCAAATTCACCAGCAGATTTTAAGATAGACTTTATTAATTCTTCTTCTAATTTACAGATTTCGTTATTTATAGCATTGACTTCTGGAGAAATTTTGTAATGATTATAACTAGGAACACTCTTTATGATGTCTTTCTGATCTTTAAGTTCTTCTATCCTAATTTTTATTTGTTCTGCAATTCCATTGAGATTATAGTCATCTTCAAGATAATAATCTATATCATACTGTTCATCAACATAGAATGTAGGAGTAAATCCTACATTCTTCAATAATTCTAAAAATTCTTTGTCTTCCATAATTAATAAAATACTTCTCTATATGAGTCTTCATAACTGTCTTCGTATGAGTTATAATCTGATTCATAACTTACTTTAGCTTTATATTGATCTATAACTTCATAACTAGGTTCTCTATCAAAAGTTCTCCTAAAAAGTTCTTCAAATGCACCTACATTATCTCTATTATTTGTTAAACCAAATAATTCAATTAGAAATAAATCTAACTCCCCTTTCATAATTATCCTTTCATAATTATCCTTTCATAATTATCCATTAATTTTATATATGCTTATCAAATGTATTAATTAATTTCTGATTCTCAGTATTTAAGAAAGCAAAAATATCTACTAACTTATCTAACTTATTTAAATGACCACTGGGATCTGGTGGAGTTTCTTTCACACTAGGTGTAGGTTTAGGAATTGGCATTAATTTATCTATAACTTTCTCATAATCATATGTAATCGTAGAATATCTATCTAATTGATAAAGTAAACTATCTATTATACTCTCTAATGTAGTACTTTGTTTTTCTGATAGATCACTACCATATCCTACTGATTCTTTTATTTGTGGTATTCCCATTATTTCTTTATTACTCTATTATCACTCTTATTCTCACCTTCTATCTCTTTAACTTCGTGATATCTCCATTTAAATCCGAAAGCACTTTTTCTCTTTCCTTTACAACATGAACCAATAGTACTAGTAAAGCTTGCATCTTTTCCTACAGATTTACACGCATCACTAATTGATATAAATGTATCGACTAATTCTAAAGTGTTATAGTCTAATTTGTCTACAGGTAATCTCTTAGATTCATAAGTACAAGCTGGAGGTCTAATATTATGTTCTTTCGCATAAGCTCTAAGTTTATCTTTGGTTTCTTCACTCATTACTTTACCAACTTGTGAGTAAGCTTTAGGACAAATGTTATATTTTGGAGTTAAACTATCTAAATAATGATTCTCTCTATCACATAAATCTTCTCTTTCACATTCTTCTATCACATTAAAGGTAAAAGAATCTTTACCATATTTATCATATGCTCTCTGTAATATGATAGAATGATGTCTATTGCCTTTTAAATCTTTTTTATGCCTTTTAAATCTTTCCTGGATATTGACTGATGAACCAATGTAACAGTCTCCGTTTGTCTCGTTTAGTATTTTATATACACCTGAACTCATAATAGTTCAAAGGTAGTAAAAATACTCCATTAAAACAAATTTATTTTAAAATAACTCTTGGATCACGCAGATTCTCTTCAGGTATAGTTTTACGGTGCTGTAGAAATCCTTTAAAGTTTCCTGACCAAATACTACTTGAAAGCGCTTGTGCAACATGTTCAAATGGACTGAGATGCTTAGAAGTTAAAAGAGTATTATACAATTTTATATCTGCTTCATAGTCGTCTTTACCTTCAAAGTTAAGATAACTCACGCGGGCGCAGTGAGCTACACGTATCATTAAAGCTATCTGTTCTAATGATTTGAATTCACTATTTCCAAATTTAGCTATAGCTAATGGTGTTAATCTATTTATATCTAATCCTGCGATACTATGTATTTCCATTTCTTATGTTTATCATTCCCTTTTAATCTATGTATCGTAGTAGTATGAATACCAGCTAATATAGATAGTTGTTCTATACTATCAGCTTCTATTAATTCATTAGTTATTTTATTTAATAACTTACAAGCTACTCTATTATGAGGAACTCTACCACTAACATTAAAATTATCTCCACGTCTACTAGTATAAGGTTCAATTTTTAAAAGAGGTACCTCGGTGAATTTTTGAAACATGAAGTTATTTCTACTCCATTTCTTTTTATGACAACGATGAATATCGTTGTCAGGTATTCCAGTTTGACGGGATGCTTCCATCACTGACTCAAACTCTTCAATGAAGTTACCTTCTAGGTCATATTTAGCAACTTTTACTTTCTTTGATCCAGCGATGCGATTAAGTGTATTTTCAGGAGTAGCCTTACCTCTTCCACCACCTTCAGTTAAATTATATCCGACTCCATTAGTACTAGATTTAAATAAATCTATATAATAGACCTCTTTCTCATTTAACTCCTTCTCATCAGTTACTTCATCTAGTATTTCAATAGTAAAGTTTTCCGCTCCATACTTAAGTATAGCTTTATGAATATAACATATACTTTTAGTTCTATTGGTTGTACAATCAGTATGTTCCTTAACTCTAACACGAAATCTTGTAGTTATACCTATATAGATCTTATGATTTACTAAATTGGTAATCTTATAAATTATATTTTTTCCTGTGTAACAATCTAATTGCTTTCTTGCTTTTAATGGTTTTAATTCTTCTAATGTGGCTTTCATTTTTCTCTTTGTTTTTACATAAAGATACGAAACTATTTCCAGATATGCAAGTATTTAATCATATTTATTTTAATTTAGAGAAATCAGGTATATGATACTCTCCACCTTTTAACAACTTTGGTTCACTCTCATTATAAGCTATTAACATCTTTTCTGCTAAATCTGCTATATGAATCTCAGCTTGAGGATGAGCACGTAATGCAAAGAAATTCTCATATTCACTGGCAGTACAAATGACTGTATGATACAGGAAAGGTTCTAATAGACGATTACATAATTGTTTAGTTACTCCTAGATTCGACAACTCTTCTGCCATCAAAGCTGCTGCTTTTGCAGATTGTATCCACCACTCTTGTCTCTTTAATAACTCCTCACCTTCAAAGTATTCAGTACCCTGCATTCCCTTATGCTCACGAAGAAATTTTATAGGCACAAACGGTTCCTCTTGTACTTTCTTCAACATAGTTTTAAAAGGAATTGCTCTAGAACTTGCACTATTGCGTGAAAGCATTCTGTGTGTATTTAGCTCAGCTAAAACAATTCTAGGAAATACAAGTACAAATGTTGTCAATCTATCTCCAAACTCATTTAAGCTATCCGCTATTATTTTAGCACTAATTCTATTCATTATTTCTTTAAGAATTTAGTGGCTGCTTCACCCACCTCAATTGCAGTCTTTAAATCTATAAGTTGACAACCTACTTTAACACCATATTCTGAAATGAAAGCTTTATAATCACCAACACCTTTTATTAGTTCAAACTTAAAGTCATCAGTTTTTTCAATAACAAAGAAAGGTACAAAATAAGTATCAACAATATCGATATCATCTGAGTCTAATATGTCATTTACAAATTTAAGTTCATAACCATAAGTATTACCAACACTTTCAACAATAGCTATTTCTTCATTCTCCCATTTATGTTCTAAATCATAATCCCATTTACCATTCCATCCAAATTGTTCATCTGTTGCATAAGCGATTAACTTTACTGTATCGCCAACTTTAATATCGACTTGATTTTGTAGTTTAGTATATAATTCTCGTGGAGTTAATTTCTCCTTTTCAACTTCTTTTGTCATAATTTCTTCAACTATTAAGTGTAATGCATCGGTGGGATAATACCACCATGTACTTGATCCATCTATTGTCACTGCTGTCGCTATTGCACCATAAGGATAAATGATTTCCTCTACAGTCCCTTCTTTATCAACATGATCGTACATACAATTATTCCAACTACAATAATCTTCTTCTCGTTTTGATCGTATTAATTTAACACGATCACCTTTTTTAAAATTCATATTACCATCCTAAGAACTTTACTGTGTTATTAAATATATTTGTTAATTGATCACTTAATTTAAATCGATCTCTATTTGCAGTTATTGAATGACAAATATTGCCATTACTATGACGCTCTGATGCAGCTTTCCAGTCAAAAAACATCTCAACTATATCAAAGAGATTCATACCATCTATTCCATCTGGATAATGTTGAGGATGATGTGAGTTCTTTGCATAATGATGTTCAAGAGCTGGTTCTAATTGTTTTAGAAATTGCTTATATTCATCTGAATTATATGTGCATGCTGATAAACCACCTGTAGTTATATCAAACAAACTCTTTTCAGGTTCTTTTAATTTAGAATCATCATGAATTTGAGCTCTTTTTATTAATTCCACACATGCAGCAGTTAATAACTGATTTACCCTTTTAATGTGTAAGAGGGTATCTGATGTGCTATCGTATTTACTTTCCATTATTCTTATTAAAAATCACCATAAGCAACTTGTGCTACTTTTAATCCTAACTCTTCTCTATACATCTGTACAACACAATTTCTATCGTCAAATAGCATCTCGATATAGTAGTTAGGTCGTATAAACTCATTAAAAATACGTTTCTTAATTACTGTATCCTTTTCAAAATTACCAGCTGGACGCATATATAAGTGTTCGTAAATAATACCTACATGTTTTATTAACCATTGTCTTGTCAACTCTCTACATGATTCATCACGACCACTTACAAAAATAATTTTATATTCTTTAGATAAACATTGTATTATACTGATAACTTCTTCAATTGGTTTATCAAGATAAACACTTTTCCAATCATAAGGGCTCCTTAGACCTTCGTGGTCACAAATTGTACCATCTAGATCTACAATTATAGCTTTAGGAAGTGTCTTATCTTGTTTTTTAATATCCCAACTTTCTATTTGTAAATGACTATTAATTAAATCATGAATCTTAGATTGTTCACTTTCTAATTGTCTAAACTGTTTATACATTTTAGATAAGACACTTTCAGGAACTTTCTTTTCACGTTTATTATTACGTTCAATTAAATCAAGTAAAGATAACTCTTGTCCTATGAATTTAACTTTGATTTCAGCTTTACCTTTAAATTTGGTGAAGAGCTCTTTGATATATTCAAATTTACAATGTGTATTATCAATTACTACATTAAACTTAGATAAAGCTAATTCTACTTGTGAATTCTGTATCTTAGTGATTAAATCTTCAACTTCTTTAGACGTTGTATAACTACCTGTTAATTGCATTCGTAAATCATCACGATTTATTCTAACCCATGTAGGATTCTCTTTAATCAGATTTAAAGCAAATGTTGTCTTACCTGATCCTGGTGAACCTATTAAACATAGTATCTGTCTATTTTGCATTCTCTTCTTGTTCCTCCATATCAACTATACCTTCATCTTTAGCTTTACTTTCATGTAGTTTATAACCATCATTAATCATTTTTAATGCAAATGCAGACAATCCTTCTACTCGAACCACTATACCTTCTTCAATAACTTTGTTACGACAAAAGATCGATTGTTGATTTTTGACATATGTAGTTTTAAGAAAGTGATAAAAAGTCTCTTGCCATCTAATAATCCAATTATCACCGTCTACATTAGTTATATTAACTAAATCTTTAGCTTTACCATAATAGATTAAGGGTACTGGTTGAATATTTAACTCTTTACATCTTTGTTGCATTAAACGATAAGGAAGATCAATAGTATTACCATCTTCACCTGTATAAGTTATACGATATACAAATGCCTTGTGTTCTTCTGGTAGACATCCATAATCATATTTTGCTTGAATTGCACCTCCAGATGGGGTGAAACCCACAATTTCTCCATATATGGACTCTCCTGCAAATAATTTGTCCTTAAGGGTTTCATTAACCATCCCATAAATATCCTCTTTATAATATCCACCTCTTTCCTTCTCTGATGTCTCATTCTTTATTACAGTCCTGCTGCTATAAAGGTTAGCTTGTTCTTTCTCTATAATAGCTACTCCGAATCGTTTAAGTAGTTTTTCAAACCAGTTAAGTCTTCGTTTACAAAGTACTTTAGAGGATATGAAACTAGTACCGTGGAGTTTCCACGTAATAGAGATAAGGTCTTCCGGTTCCAGTCTATGGAGATTCTTATCGAGATGGGCCGTGCTTGAATGGAATTTGAATTGTTTCTCAATGATTCTACTTTCATACTTTTTATAGTGTTTGTCTCTACTGTTAGGAATTCCTACTTTATTCTGACTCACTTGACTAGGAGCTATATACTTAGAAAGTAATATAAAATCTCCTATCTGATCAAACTCTTCATTAATATGATATTTTAATTTTAAATACTTATCACCTATTATAGGCTCTAGAGTTTCAATTGGTGCAACGTAGCCGTCACTCATATTACCCTTAAACTTAACAGGCTTTACACGTGCTGATTGTTCAAAGAACCCACCTTTAGCTAATCTATCTTCGTTAAGTTGAAGATCAGCTCTAAACTCATTGTTTTTTGAAAGATAAAGTGGATTAAGTTTTGAACCTGATGGGAAGTATATTGCTATACTTCCTGGTACTGTATTTCTTGACGTAAGTATAGGACGTCTATCTATTGTTATCTCGACTAAATTATCTAAACCTTTTATTTCTCTTGGCTCTGGAACCACTATGACCTTACAGAGATAGTTTTCATTATGTCCTTCTGATTTCTTTAACACTTAATTATAAGTACCATTATTCGTTTGACTTTTATATTTATCTGTTTGTATAAATAAGTTCCCTACATATTCGTCTGACTCATCATAACTATATTGTTTCTTACAGTATGGGCATTCAAATATACCTGTTTCCTTATCTATCATGACTTCAACTAATAGATCTTCTGGAGTTATAGATTCTCCATTATTTCTTCGTGCTGTGCAACTCACACAACTACATAATACTGATTTTCCGCAATGTGGACACATATTATTTCTTTACTACTTTACAGTTAAACTTATTAAGACTACTTAACATTCGTAAATACCTATATTTACTTAATTCAAGTGAATCTATAATCTGATCTAAAGTTTCTTCTTGAGTATAATCTAAGATATACTTTCTCCCTGTAGTTAGTTCTATTTGACTAATGTATGATACTTGCTCTAACTTCTTAAAAGGCCAACTTCCTACTTTCACTTTTTGATCTTTTTCAGTATAACCTTTTAATGAGTAAACTGAGCCATCACTATCTAGTAATAACAGACCTTTTAAGTCATTAAGTCTTTTTATTATTTCTATATATTTCTCTTTCATCTACATATTTCTAAATGATGTTTTTAAATCAAATCCTGCTGCTACTATCTTTTCTTTATTCTCTCTATTATCAACATACTCTTCTTTAGGTGCTAACCATGCAGATAACATTAAAAAGATTTCTTGAGGTGGTAATATAGAGTTTATATTTAACTCTTTTAAACATGGATAATATATAAACTTTGTCTGATCGTAATTAGTAGGTATCATTATAGGACATTGTTCTCGTGTATTAGGTTTTCTATCATGAACGTAACCCTTTAGAAGAAATGAAGTATAGTGAGTTCCTCTTTGCTTATCACCTTTCTCAGTTTTAATAGATACACTAATATAGTTCTTTTGCTCTTCTAATTCTTCTGGATTTAAAAGTTGAAGTAAATCTTTACCCCAATAATATTTACCATTAGTATAATAGCCTTCATAAACTATATCACAAATAAAGACTTGTACTTTACTTCCAAAATAGTTAGAAGAAATATAAGGTTTAAATGTTCCAGAACTTCTCCTATCAAGTACTGTATTATCATCTATCCCGTAAATACCAACGAGATAGTCATAGTAATCTTTATACTTTGATAATATCCTCATATTATTAAATTTAAAGCTTCTTTTAGTGCTTCTTCTAAAGTACATTCATAAGTATCAGATGATAAATCTTCTATACGTAGTATTTCATTTTCATGAACCTTACAATAGTAGTAATCATTTATTAGTGGATTAAAATCTCTATTTGTATTAGGATAGAACGCTATACATACGTTAATTTTATGAGTTTCTCTTAACCATCGTTGTAATAAACTTTGACTTGGTGCTGTACAAACTACATTTTCAATACTAAAGTAAGCATTAGCTATCTCTGAGTTTTTAACCTCACCTCCAGATTCATAATAAGCTAATTCGTCTAGATAATCACAACCACTTGTGTGTGAAAACACATGATTACACTCTTCATCAAATCCTTTTTTCTTAGCTAATAAAGCTGTCTGATATTTTATAAGTTCTTCTTTCATCCTTCTAAGATATATTCATGAGTAGTTATTGATTGTAAAGCTTCTATTAGATCATTAAGTTCTATGATAGCTGAATACCATCTCTTAGATTCTATAAGAGATTTAACTTTATCTAAGTGTTGTGGTAATAATGCTATTGATGAATCTAATGACTCTTGTACTTCTTGTTCTGTTAACATTATTCTTTCTCTAATATAAAGTCAATAATAGGTATAAGGCTTATATTTGCAAGTAGTTTTGCTGCTTTTTCTGATGCCGCATCAAATTTATCATTTTCTATGAGTGCTACTATTTTAGTAGCTATTTCAAGCAATTGTGGTTTGACATCAATTGCTAATTGCTTTAATTCTTCTTGTGTTTTCATAATTTTGACTAATGAAAAAGGAGACCGTTTCTGATCTCCTTTTAGTTTTTATTTTTCTTTAAGTTGTTCATCTATTATGTCCATGATTTCTAAGGCCAATTTCGACCTAAAGTTCTCTGTAAGTTCAAATGAACCTACTCCTTCTAACTTCATAATAGATTGGAAGAAATAACCTGCACTCTGATGTTTATCAACTAAATCAATTTGAGCTATATCAGATGTAAACAACATATATGCATCTTTACATATACGGGTTGTAAGAGCTTTAAGCTCATGAGCAGTTAAATTTTCCGCTTCATCAATAATTACAACGCAGTCTTCAAAGTTTAAACCACGTACAAATTGAATAGGTACTATAGTTATTTTCTCTTCTTTGATCCAAGTATCAATACTTACCTTATCCTTTAATCTATAAAGTGCTTGAATAATAGGAGCCATGTATGGTTGCATTTTACCTTCAGTAAAACTCATCGCAACTCCTGGAAGGAAACCCATAGTCTTACCAACGTCAACCATTGGTCTAGTTACTACAATTTTACTTACTGCTCCTGTTTGAAGTAAGTGACATGCAATATTACACGCTAGCAATGTTTTAGATGTACCAGCACGTCCTGTAAAGATAGTAACTTGATTTTCTAAGGCAATTGCCTTAGCTCTCTTTTGTTCTTCTGTTAACTTAACATGAAATGTTGGAACTGTCTTAAGAATTTTTTTAGTCTTCTGCTTTGGTTCCTTCTCACGAGAAGAGTCTTCAATCTTGTTTAGTTCTATCATTTAGCTCTATTAGTTAACTCCTGTACTACCAAATCCGCCTTGACCTCTATCGGTATCGCTTAATTTATCTACTGGAATCCATTTAATCTGGGCGTATTCTGATAATACAAATTGTGCTATACGATCACCATTATTAATTTCAAAAGCTTTATCACCATGATTAATAAGTAAAACTTTAATTTCGTTCCTATAGTCAGAATCCACCAAACCTGGTGAGTTAGCAACAGTTATCCCATGTTTAAAAGCAAGACCACTCCTTGGATAGATTTCTAGCTTGTATCCTTTTGGTATAGCTGCAAATATACCTGTAGGTATTAATTTACGTTGACCTGGTTCTAAAATTATTGGATAATCTAATAATGCTCTTATATCCGCACCTGCAGAACCACTAGTCTCGTATTGTGGTAACTTGCTAACAGGACACTTGTTAGGATCTGAATTAAGAACTTCAACATTTCTTTCACCCATATTTATAACTTGTGAATAACCACTAGTAAAGGTAAAATTTCCACCTTCAAATCCTTTAACTGTATAATCTTCTAACCATTCTCTTGTGATTGCTGTATCTTTAACACTGTGTATTTGAGTCATAACTTTGCATTTATTCTATCAACTGTGATAGGTCCTTCTTCAGAATATACTGCTGCATATTCTTGCTTATCTTCAGGTAAACTATCATCTATTAAAAGTACAAATGGTAACTTAGTAACTGCATATTTATGCATAACTGTAGTTGCATCGCGTCGAGTTGTAAAATCTTTACAGTCAACACTAAGAAGCTCAAAGAACAATTGTTCTTTAAACTTCTTTGAATGCATCATTAATCTATCAACATATGGCCTTACCTCTTTATTTGATATAAATTTTATGATTTTCATATGACACAACCATCTTGACCTGAACACGCTAGTGCTCCCATACTATCTGCATTACGTAGATCTTCATTAAGCTCTACTTTGCTCCAGTCTACAGTTTGCCAATTACGACAAATCTTTATCCATTTATGATAGTTCTGCACATCTTTTAAGCAATAAGTCATCTTCTCTAAATCTCCATTAAAATTATTAGCTGCAAATTGCTTTGCTCTCCTAATCCAATCAACTTTAGCTGAGAATTTAAATACTGTGCTTCTTAAATCATTTGATAAAAACTCTCTATATGCTTTCCTAGGTGGTTTAACACCCAAACCTTTCATATTCTTCGCGTATTCTTCATCAGCTTTGAGTTGTAACCACATAGTACCAATATCCATAGTACCCATTACCTTCTCAACTTCTTCATCAGTATAAACTAGCTTTTCGCCTCTATCAAGTACTGTATCACATGCTGTCCATAAAGTATCGAATACCTCAAGAGCATCGACAATTAATCCAGAAGCAAATATTGCGGCAGAACCGTACATTTCGACCATCTCCTGTGGCGTATATACTGCAGTATTTGGTGCTTGGTTATAGTTCCTATCACCTCCTCTTGCCATAGTTGATATACCAGCAAACCATTGACGATTCTCATATACATACTTAGTAAATACATCCCAATCATCAATATCAACAGTATTTGACACATTATGTCTTAAATAAGGTTTTGTGCATAAATCAATATTTGTACCTTCTTCAATCCAGTTTTGTTGAATTGATTTGATAATCTCAAGATGTTTTACATTAAATATATCACTCTTATAAAGTTCAGTACCTTTAGTTACTATTGGAAAAGCTAAACAATAATCAGTACCACTAGAAGACCATACAGACTGTTCTACTGCGTTTGGATTTAAATCCTTAAATACTTGAGCACCTAACTCTTGTCTATTAGCTTGTACATGTCGTATATACATATGTGAATGTTCAGGTGATACACCAGAAGTTGTTTCAAGTAGAATTGCGGTATTACCTGCTGGTTTAGAACATGTAGTTCGAGCAGATTGATTAATACCAATCATTTCAGCAACTATCTTATTCCAATATTTTACAATTCTAGCACCTTCTCGTTGTACTTCTTCGTTTAAAAGAACATCAGGTTGAGTTAGCCACCCAGTCACAGATACACCAAGTAGAGCTTCATGTTCAAATATCTTCTTAGTGGCCTCAGTTACATACTTAAAGTTAGTAAACCCAGCCTGAAGAGTTCCCATGATTGCACCAGCTTTACAAGCTTGATAAAAGGTTTCAGGAGTATTACAACGAACTCCAGCAATTTCAACAAGATTACAACCTTGCCAGCCTGATTCTCCAGTTATTGTTTGTGGATGCATGGAGATTTCAACACAGTTTCCAGTTAGAATGCCATTAAACATACCCATATGCCTTAAAGGTTCATTAAAGCAATAAGTATCATCATATCGATTTTCATCGATTATTTCTAATACTTTTGTAAATTGACCTGCATCACGCTCTGGTTTCTTAGCTTCATAAACTAATCTATGAGTTATTAAACCTAGTTGAGATAACTTATGAAGATTAACTGAAGATATTAATATCCTATAACACTTCTTAGTATCGTAGTCTTTATACTCACCTGTACCATCATTTTTTGGTAAACTAGATTTACCAGCTTCTCTTGCAGTTTTTACTTTACTTCTAATACCTAATGTTTGTAACATTAATTGTACTTCCTTTAGAAAATCTAAATGAATAGAAGATATTTGTAAGCCTTCATTACCATCTCTTTTGTCTCTTGCAACACAACCATCAGAATCTAATAGACCTGCAAACCATTGAAGCCTACTTTCTATAGTATATCGTGCATCTGGTACAAAAAACTTAGCTTGTAAACCTTTAACATTACCAAATGTAATCCTTTCATTATTTTCACTTCTAAAAGAATTTCCTGATTCTATGAAAGGTTCTAATAGTTTCTTTTCAGAGTATAGATATATTATAGCATTATTTTCAAAGAAGCAACCATCACCAGAGTAGAACCCATTAGTATAAGCTTTACTTAATTGTTGATCCCCTTCTATAATAGGTAGATCATACTTTATTAATTTATCACCAATCTCTAATCCACTAGTTTCAATCTTTTTATATTGTGGTTTACCTTTATGAATTCCATCATATATATACCACTTATGATAAGGTGTACATTCAAGTAGAGTGCCATCATCTAAAATCACTTTTAATATTTTCTGGTTTTCACCTGTTTTCTTAATTGTAACTTCAGACCATTGTTCTCCATTCCATATCTTAGTAATTTGATCTTCTAGAGTTGAAATTTGTTGATATCCAATTTCAGTTAGCACATTCGTCTCTGGAGTGACGCAGGGATTGAAAACTGTGTCTTCATCATCAACAAAGATAAAACCAGGTTCTCCAAAGATTTTAGCATTATTAACTAAGGCTTCAAATTCACTTAATGTGACCTTACTTCTCATAAGGGCACACGAATTGTTGCTACGTCCCCTTTGTGCCTGATCAATGAACCAATTGCCAGTTTTAGCTTGTGCCATCTTAGTATCAGTAGGTGAAAATAGAAATATAGTTGCACTACGACGTACACCACCACTAAGAACTGCATCAGCAATATGCATTACTATATCATAAGAGTCAATAGTCTCTAATTTACCACTTTGTTGATTAACAACTCGATTAAGTAAATCTTCAATTTTCTCTAATGACTTCTTAAGACCGTTTGGTCCAGGAGCTTTAAAGCCACCAGATATAAGAGCTCCTTCTTCACGAATTAAAGAATAATCCATATGAACTATCTTTCCAGAGTATTCAGGAAATGTACCATGTTCTTTAGAAAGGAATGAGGATATTAAGACACCTACACTATCAGCCCAACCTTCTATACTATCAGGAATTTGATAAGTTTTTGTAGCTTTTCCCCTTTTAATAAGTAAGGGAAGTTTGTCATGATGTTTATACTGAACACTAGTTCCAGTACCGCATCCGCATAAAAGTAAATACATACACTCTTGAAAGTACCTAGGTCTATCACAATACGACGATAAGCAATTGTAAACTTTCATCTCATGTTTAAGAACTTGAGGTCCTCCAAACTGCAATATACGTTGAGATGCTAAAACTAACCTATCTTTATAAGCTTCTCTTGCAAACTCAATAAGTTCACGTAACTCTGCATTCTTAACTACTATATCTTTATATTTAGTAATATAAGTTTGATTAAAGACTCTATCTACTGCCTCATCCCATGTCTCTTTACGATTCTGTCCTTCAACTTTACGTAAATAAGCACTAAAGAGTTTATATTCTGCTAGTTCATGTCTTGTATTTAATTCTTCGTTATAGGCCATTAATTATTTGATCAAATGTGCATAAGCCGTATCGATCTCCAAATATCTCTATAAAACTTGTATATTCACTATCTGTTAATTCTATTACTTCTATACCTTCCATAATATCACTATAGGATTCAAATGAAAGAAACTCATTATCAATACTTACTTCAATATAGAACTCATCATCTACGAAAGCTTGTTCTAACTCGTCGAGGGCTATCTCATAGTCCTCTTTTGTCATTATAACAAAACCATCATAATGACAATGAAAATCATAACTTGTTTTTATTAATAAATTACTCATAACGTCTCCTTAATATAGCTTGAATGTTTGGTTCAAGCTGTTTCTTAACTAATAATTCATCTCTTATTATAGCAGTCTCTTTTTCAGTTATGACAAAGTTACCAGTTGCACTAATATCTATTCTACCACCTTCTTTAAGAACTACTAATATGTATTCTTCCATTTTATAAATAGTTTAAAGGATTAAAACCGGTTTCAAGTTTAAAGTAATCAAATACTTTAATAGCACTTTCATTACTAGTTATAGGTTGAAAATCTTTAGCACCTAATTTTACAATAAGTCCAGCATATTTAGGTAAATATTTACTTAAAGGAACTGTTTTACCCATTACTTTTTTAAGTTCTTCATTGTCAGCTATAAATAAACCTTCAAGTCTTATCTTATCTTCATAAGACCATTTATATCTATAGATACTTCTCATCGATCAGATACAATTGGTGTATTGTAAATATAACCTTCACCTCTATAAAGCTCATAGGCTACTTGTGTATCATTAGCTACTTTAGCATCATTTTCACTTACCTTTGACTCCTTACTTAAAGCAAACTTAACTTCTTGAGTTTCACTATCACGCCATATAACTAATTGTTCTTCATTAAGACAAGCTATAATATGTGTTAATTCTTGTTTAGTCATCTTATCCCAAGTAACTTGTTGATCATCATAGTCTTTTCAAAGGAATTTAGGAAATCTTTCTTATCATCAGTTATAATCTGAGTAAAAGCATTATAGACATCAAACATTGATGCTTCTTCTGTTTTGGGAACATAGTAAGGAGATTCCTCTTGAAGATAGAGGCTCTTATAAGCTTCTACAACTACATTAGGTGAAATCTTAACTGCTTGTACACCATTATAGTGATATTCTGTAAGTGAGTTGTGAACCCATGAACCTAAATTATTATGAATGCATTCTCTACCTATAAAAGTATCTTTAAGTTGCTTAATTTGACTTTCAAAGTTATTTGGAAGTTCAAGCATTTTTCGTCCATCAATACGTATTAATTCTCCTGGTTTTATTTCATTAACTTGTAACCATTGACTATTAAAGACACAAAGATTAGTACAAGCTTGATTTAAGTATCCTCTATATAATTTTGACACTGGTTTTCTAGTGTCTAATCCATATAAAAATCCTATGACTTCATCATGCTTCTCAATACAATGAGAAGCTGGAAGTACTGCCTCAATTAATACACGATTATAAGTTATATCTTTGGTGTTAGTAATCGTCATCTGTTGAGGTAACTTAGCTTTGATCCTAAAGTCAGAAGTAAATTTACTCATTTGGTCAATAAAAGGCTGTACATAATCTTTAGTCGAGAGATACTCTCTCTTATTAATTGTAGTAGCTTTACCTTCAAGTAAAGCTTGTAGATTTATTTCGTCTTGCATTATCATTTATACTGAAGTGTTAACTTCATTTTTACCATTATTATCTATAAAATCTTGCAAAGAAACATTTGAATAATTCTTCCATAACTCCTTACACTTAGTAACATTAGTACCAGTTAAAATATTTGTAGCACGTTGTATATCATCATATACCCAATCCCTAGATAAAATTAAGAGATCTTTATACTCAATAAATGTACCATTCTCAACAAGTTCTTCCCTTGCTCTTTTAACATATTGTGCAGCTTCTTTAGATAAAACCTTACTAACTTTAGAATCCTTGTGAATTATAAGTTTACCTTCTATATAAGTCCCTATTAGTTCACACTTCTTGATGCCTTTTAAGAAGAAACGAGAATCTTGTGGCTTACCAAATTGAGTTATTAAAAAGCGACCACTTGATGCTTGAGATATTATGTTAATAATAGTATCACCATAATTCTCACACTCTTCGCTTTCATCTTCATTTAAATTCCCTTTAGTTGGTACTACATCATTATCTACTATAATATTAGGAGAAATCCTAAATCTATTATAAAGCATATTCTCTATATGAGAAGCTTGAGAATCTCCAAAGGAATTGTCATTTGTAGTTATAATAAAAAGCTCTGTAAAGAAGTCTTTGTCTTTATCTTTTTTATGCTTATTAACCCTTTCAAGCACATTACCTGATTTCCCAACATACACTACTGTTTGTCCTAAATCATTAACACCTATTAGGATATAAACACCTGTGTTGTCTACATACTTTATATTTTCAAGGTTTGGTAAAAATTCTCTGAAAGTCCTTACTACTTGTATATATTTTAGGTAAATGTCATTATATCTATATATTCCATCTGCGATAACAGAAGATTTTATTTTCTTTCCAAATTGGTGCATTCATCATTCTTAACATAACCATATTTAAATCTAAACATTAAGAATCTTTTTAAAAAAGAAAAGCTCTAATATTCCTATTAGAGCTTTCTATATTATATGATGTGTTAATTAAGCAGCATCACGTTCGTAACCAAATACGATGTAAGTACCTAAAGTGGCAGCTGCTGATGGAGCATAGTCTATAATTGCAGCTACTGGTTGTCCTTCAGTTACAAGTTTAACTAAGCGTAATATAACACGAGCATCACGATGATCAGTTACATATTCTTTAGCTTTCTTTATACCAGCTGCTTTATCGTCTGCTATAAATACAATAGTACCAGTCTTACCTTTATCATCACCACCTACTAAACCTTCGTAGAAACTAGTATATTTACGAGTACCTTCTGTTGGAATGTTGGTTTCTTTATAAGGCCTTTCACGAGTATCAGGAACACCAGGTTCAACAGTTACTGTAAAACCAATTCCTTCAATACCTTTAACTTTTTTATTAATATATTCTTCAGCAAACGCTTTAAAATATGTTGATTTTGGATCTGGTGTTCCTTCTTTCTTCCATGCTTGTGTAGCATCATATTTTACATCTAAAAATTTTGCTAAACCTGATTTAGCAACTGCGTTTTCTTTGGTGTCGCCACTGACTGACACGATTTTTAACTTACTCATTTATTAGTTCTTATTATTTATTACTTTTACCTTGTATATCTTTAATAATACAAAGGTAAGAAAAACATTTTGAATCTCCAAATTTATTTTACTTTTTTGTAAAGGTAAAACCCATTGTCTCATCTCTTTTTCTTAGGCGTTTAGATGTATTATTAATAACAGCTGCTGCTTGTTCATTAACCTTTTTCTTTGCCTTCTCATAATCTATATCTAAAAGCACTACAGCAACAAATAACTCTTTAATTTCAGCTAAACTAAAACCATCAGTACTATTAGCCCATTTATGTGCAGTATCCTTATCTAATCCTTTAGCAATAAGATAAGCTTCTTTCTTTGCTGGAATGGGTTTACCAACCTCGATGTGTATATCTAAACGACCAGGACGAAGTAAGAGATCACTTAATTCATCATAATGATTGGTTGTAGCTATAACAAATTGATGATTTATAGCATCTGAACCAGCTAACCAATTAAGAATTGTTCTTTCAACATTCTCATTCTGACAATAGGTATCGATATCTTCTATAATCACTATAACATCACGTTCTGGATCAGCTATACGTAAATTATCCTGCATAAATGATATATACCACATTAGTTCGTTAGTATTTGTAATTACAAATACTAAACCTCCACGTTTTACTAATTTCTGTGCTAATTGATCTATGATTGCTGTCTTTCCATTTCCTCCTGAACCATGTAATAAGCAACCACGAGAGTGAATGAAGTTATACTTTTTAAACTCTACTGCCTTACTCCAAAATTTCTCAGATTCTGCAATTAGTTCGTCAATATGATTATCAGGTAAATCAAATAATTCATCAGCACTAATAGTAAAAACACTTGCGTGAAGGCCACCTCTATTATCTTGTGATAGAGCATACATACCAGGTTCTATTCGATCGACAGTTTCACTATCTTGAACCATTGCATATACACCCTCCTTACTCTTGAGCCACTTGTAATTACTCTTAACCCCTTCCTCTACATAAGCAGGTTGTCCTACATTATGTGGTGTATCTAACTCTATCATAAAAGCTAATGTTCCTTCATCCATTATTTAAAAGGGTAACCATTCGTCTACTGTTCTTTTTATCTCTTTCATCATATCCTTAACTGTTGTTGCTCCATAAGTGTCAAACTTAGCATCATTACTTATTACAAGGTCACAATGTAAAGCTATACTTTCATATATCTCTTTAGTTGTTTCTGTATCAACTTTACCACATGCGTTATTAAGTATAACTAATGGGGTAATTAGTTTTGGATCTTTCTTATCTTTTTCTGCTTTTGCTCGATATAACATAGTTAAATGAGACACTAATGAGATAAGACGCATTAAATCTTCTCCTTCTATGTTTGTACCAGGCATTTTAACATAAGTTTCTAAAAACTCATATTTCTCATTATACGGTAACTCTGAAAACTTAAAAGGATATTCTATCATATTTCTGTAACGCTATTAAAATCCATTTCTACAAACTTATCAAAACCACGTAATTTATGATAAGATACACGTTTAAGTAAGTTTACAAACTCATCATAACCTGTTTTAATCCACTTATTACCAACTTTAAAAGCATGACTCATGTGAGGTTTGTTAGTTTCCACTACAATCACATTAACAACGAATTTCCAGCTATTGTCAACTCCATGTACATGTTCAACGTATTTCTTTAACATAAAGAGATATTGGGCGAATTGGCGATAATAATGATATGACTGAAACGATCCTTTCTCAAAGACATTGTAAGTATCGCCATTAACGTCAGTACGTTGTGTTGTGATACCAGGAAAAGTATTAAGTGGCTTTCCAGTAGTCTTTAAGTCATTAAGTGTTACTATTTTCCTTGTAAAATCTATAGACCAATTATCAATTTTAGCCTTAAGTTTTAACCTTATAACTTCATTAAATAGAGGATCATCAAACTCTTCATTTGGAATAGAAGCTACAAACTCCATTATCATAACATCCTCATGATAGCTTACAATATCAACAGCTTCTCTGCAACCTAAATCATCTTCAATATAAGGTGGTGGAAAAAGCAGATCCATTAAGAGCTTGTTATGCTTTACACTACTGAGACAACCATCAAGTTTCTCTTTCTGTAATTCAGTAAGAACTATAGCTCCAGGTTGTTCATCCTGTATCTTTAAGAACTCAAGATACTCTTGACCTTTAGAAAGTACATCATCGTACTTCTTTTGAGTCATTTTGCCTTTATAGTAATCCTCTTCTTCACAAGCCATTGTGAGTGCAATTTGTTCACTATAACCTTCATTTTTATATTTATAAAGTAAGTCACATATAGCACCTACTTTACCTGATGGTTTATCTACAGGACTAAGGAAATATTTATCTTTTTCAAGTATCATCTGATGTACTGCGGATCCAAGTTCTAAAGCTGGAGATTTAGAGTCACTAGAGAAACCTTCAAGGAATCTTGTTGGTGCTCCCCCTTCTTCTGGATTAATTAGCTTAAGTTGAGAATTACTTATAAAGTCACGATAGGCTGAGCCAAAGTATTCTTCATCGGGTACATTCTCAAGTCTAGTAGCAGTATCTGTTAAGAATTCAATTTGTATTTTACTTAAGTCGTACAATTAATCTTCGTCTTCATCGTCAAAGTTATCATAATCTTCATCCATTACACGATCAAGAAATTCCTCCCAATCTTTGTCATCGTTATCATCCCAACCTTCTTCGAATGGATCAGTCGCTACATCCCTCTCAAATTGTTGTTTTGCTTTCAAATCTGTCTTACTCATATTGATTTATTTACCCATAGCAACCTTAAGAGAGCTCTTAGCTGTTTCAAGTTCACTTATCTGGTCTGAACATATCTCATACTCTTTTTTGTAATTCTTAAGCTCAGCCTCAGCTTCATCAACTTTATCTTCTAATTGTTCTCCTAATCCATAAAGTTCTTCTAGTGCTGTTTCAACTAGATCAAGTGCGTCTTGTAATTCGTCCATTTTCTTATTGCCATTGTTTTATTAACTCTAAAGCATCTTCTAAATCTTCTTTCTCATCGCTATATTTCATATATAAATCACTATCTTCCTCATCAAGATCATTAATTAGATCATTAAGTTCAAATAAGCGATCGCTTAAACAATCATAAGCTAAACTTACTGCTGTCATTTATAATCTTTTAGATAGTTTAATGCTGTTTTTAAATCTGCAACTTCATTTTCATATTCAATAGCCTCTTCACCATCTTGATAATCAGTCATATCAACTAATTGTTGTGCAAATTTTACTCGTTCTTCTATAAGATCTATAGCTTGTTTAATTAAGTAACCCATTAGTAAATATTACTTAAAGTTTCCTCTAAATTAGCAATCTCATCTAAATCTCCAAGTAAGTCTTGAATGCTTTCATCTTTCTCATGCCTCTCAGCAGTAATTATTATACGTTTATAAACTCCGTCTTTAGCTGTCTTTACTATATCACTTATAGCATCAATATATTTCTGTTCCATTATACCCAATTATTTAGAAGCCTTACTACTTCAGTTAAATCATCTATTTCTTCTTCAACATTACCCCATTGATCTCCATCTGGATCGGTTTGCTCATTATATCCCTCTTGTTCTTCTTTAAGAATATAAATACGTCCTCTTAATTGATCAATTATACTTTTAATTTGATAGCTCATATAACATCATTCATTCGTCTTATAATATCTTGATAATCATCAAGTGTACGTATATCTTCAATTAAGCCTTGTACATCATCAATATCGAGTTCTTCTCTTTGAACTACATAAACTATCGAATTATAAAGAGCATTTCTAGCTATTTTCAAAACATTATTAATAGCATCTTCATATTGTTCTTTTTCGTCCATCACCTTATTATATTTTTTAATTTTAAATCATAAATCCTTCTATAGCCAACATTATAAAATAAATTATGTGGTGCTGACATTAAAAAGCTACAGATACCTGCTGATTGAACTTCTGAAAAATTAGAAAATCTATCATCTATAAAGAATTCAGTACCTATTGATTTAAGAACTTCTACTTTTGAAGTATCAAATGGTACATGATAAACAGGACGACATGGAAGTTCATTCTTTTCTAACCATTCTTGAGTCCATTCAACTGGAATACTCCTTGAAGATACATATGCATGAGGTACAAAGTCTGGTTTACGTATTACTGGTAAAGATAACCAAAACTCTTTATTCTTAGCTAATTCATCAAGTTCACTAGTAAATCCATAGCGTGAATCCCAATAAGTTGACTGTATATCCTTACCTGTGAAATCCTTATAGCCCTGAGCCCAACCACATACTACTTCATCAATATCTAGGACTACTTTTGGAAGTTTCAAATAACTTTTAATACGATCATCAAATTGAGGATTTGACTTATAGTAATCAACTAATATCATAGCGTTCCATATGACTGCTGTCATGTGAAATGCTCTAGAATGATTTTTACAATCTCCTGCTATACATCCAGGACAGTCTTTGTCGTAATCGTAATCTTCTCCAGCACGATATGCTTCTAAATGACGTATTAAAGAGTCTGCTACATCACTCCACGGATGTCCTTTTTTCCAATTATTTGGTGCGTACTTCTTAGCCCCATATGTAAACAATTTAGCCAATTGTTCTAATGGATAAGGTGGAATTAGGTCGTATCGCAACTTCCCTTCATTGAAACGGTCTGCTCTTGCTGGTTCTTGTGTTAATTCACCTTTTTTAAACTTATAGAATTCTGGTAAAGGATCTGGTTTAGAAACTTCTTCTAATGGGTCAGACTTTAACTCTTTATTCTTTGTTTTAAATTGCATATCAAATAAATCATCTCCTTTAGTACATTGTTGAGGCCATAATTCACTTTTAAGTTGTGTCTTTAAAGCTTCATTCTGTAATTGCATTACTGTCTTTCTTGGAGTATACCAATGAGGAGTTGTAGTCTGTTGATTTGAAGCACAATTATTTGCTTGATTCTTTTCTTTTTCTAACATGTTCCTTACTCATTATAAGGTTAACTTAATACATCTATTTCATAAAGAGCTCTCTCCAAACCATCAAAAAAACCAATGTCTTCACTTTCATCTTCATCTATCACAACAGATAAAGCTTCGGATAGATCATCTAAAGCTAAAGTGTAAGCCATTTCCATTAATGCGAGTACTTTCACACCTTGATTGTGATTTATTATTTCTTGTAATCTTTGTTGTTTAGTCATAATTTTAAATGAAAAGAGAGACTATTTAGTCTCTCTTAATTTGTAATTTTAATTTTTCATATTCTTCTTTAACACTCTCTGCATTAATTATAAAGGTTCCTGGATTTAACTTATCATAATGATAACCTAAAAATACAGGTCTTATTTCATCAGCATTATCATCGTCAATCCATTCATACTTAATCATCTGATCAAAAATTATTTGTGCAGCATTAATCTCATCGAATTTATGTTTTGATTTACGTATAAAATAGAGTCCTATATGCCAAGGTTTTGAACCAGTAAACAAAGTTTCAAAATACTCACGTTTATCAATCCACTCCATCTGAGTATTTTCATAGTATTCTTTACATTGTTTTGAAGCAATTATAAAACCACTCTTAGTTATCTGTTTGGAGTTTTTTAAAGACGGAGTATTACCTGGCATCCATATAGCTTTAGAAAGGGGCTTCGTCTGTTGTATCGTGTTTATCACTTAATAATTTATACTTTAATTCTTCAATAAGTTCTTTTGCTTTATCTATTCCTTTTTTCTTTATAAAATCTGAAATGTCTTTAGCAAATTCCTTCTTATTGGTAAATGACAAACATTCTAAACCAAACTTCTTTCTATATTCTATCATTGAACGTTGACCACTTCTATCCCAGTCATAGTTGACTATAATGTACTTAAACCTTTTAGTAAGAGCTACATATTGTTTGGTGGAGATAATAATAGATTCAGCTTGTGGAGCAACTGCTGGTATTCCTAGTTCATAAAAAGACATTACATCTTTCAACGATTTAGTTATAACAACTATATTACCTATTTTAGGAAGTTGTTTAGCTCCTTGAAGTTTATTAGTATTTAATAAGAACCGATAGTGTTTTCTAATTGGAAAGTACATTTTCCATAATTCACGACCTTCTTCTTTACCAAAATAATAACCATAAATAGGACTTTTAATTGTAGATGAATAGAGATAATTACCATTAAGAAATACAGATTTAATAGAGTGAACATTAAACTTATCGAGTGTAGATTTAGTTATACCAAATTGTAACCACCATTGAAGTTGTTCTTCTCTAAAATCTTGTATTTCAGCTTGTATTATTGTATAAGTTTTATTATTTATAATAGACCCATCATATTGAATTGCTGGTTCATTTGTAGTAAAACCACGTTTCTTCTCAATATTAAAGTCATGAGAAATGATATTAATAGCTTTACCATAACTAACCTTATATTTCTCCATTACAATATCTATAAAGTTTCCATGAAAGCCATTACTCCAATCTTTGAAAATAAGTTCCTTATTTGCTGCTCGATAAAACGAAGCGGTAGGATGTTTATCTTCTCGAAGTGGGTTTATATGAAGGTTTCTATCTGGGATTATCCCAAGATAGAAACTCATAACTTCTTCTTCTTTTAACTTATCTAATAAAAATTGTTTGGTAATACGAGGTGAACTAATACTTATTTGCATTTAACTGCAAAGATACACTAAACTAAGTCTAAATCTAAATCATCATCAACATCAAGGTTAGATTTAGCGTTCTGAGTTGCTTTTTGTTTTGCCATATCAGTTGGTTTAGCTGTAGCTTGATTATTGATCTTTTCAAGTTCTTTAGCAGTAAAAGTTAAATCCTTACCAATAAAATTAGTACGAGGAAATGTATCATTACCTTCTTCATCAGCTTCTTTACGAAGACCAAGTACAAATGATGGGAATACACCTTTACCATCTTTATTTGGTACAAGTTTAATTTGAGTTTGTACACCTGCTGACTTCGCAGTAGCTTTAAGCATAAACGCTTTGATATTCTTCCAACCATCAAGATTGACTTTACCTTTCTTAGCTATTTCTTGTGCAGTTTGTGCTGCTACAGCTTCAATTAAGTGAGAGAATAGATGACCTGTTTCTTCAGCATTAGAAGGATTCTTACCACCAAAGGTATTATCTTTACGTTCATCATCACCTGGTTTTGGTTCAAATACTGTATGCTCATAAGTCTTACCAGCTAAGTCGCCTACGCCTTCAAATTTTATCTTTATAACGTCGAATGACGCTGATTTATCTTTCTTTTCAATAGTTTCGTTAGTTAAACTAACAAACCTTACATCATGAATACCTGGAGTTAATTGTCCACCTTGTTTAGATTGGGTGTTTCCACCTAATGTCATTTTCATACTTCTACTTAATTAATCAATATCGAGTTCAAAATTAATCTCTTCACCTTCTTCTATATCAGCAAGAAAGTCATCGTCATCTAAATCTCCAATTGTTTCATCTTTTAAAGTGGCTTTACTATCTACATACTCATTGTAATCTTGTTCATCAGTATTTTCAACTTCTTGCCTTATAAGTTGTAAGTATCCTTCTGATTTAAGTTTATATTTAAACTCAGCTCCCGGAGCTCCAAGCTGTTCACTGTTCTTACCTTTAACTGATACAGTTAAACCTTTCGTAATTAAATTACCACCTTTTGGTTCTTTAGCTACAAGTGGATTAAGTAACACAGGTTCTGGATTAAAACGTACACATACACGATCACCAACAATTAAACCCATAAGCCCTAAGACTTCTTCATTAAGTTGTAATGATGCACCATTATATGTTACTTTATCTGTCACTAAAGCTTCTTTCTTCTTTCGAGGTTTAGAAGCCTTCTTTTCTTTTGGTTTCTCTACTTGTTCAGTAGCACCATTTACACTAACTTCTGAGACAGCGTTCGTCTCAGGATCAAAATTAAAACTTATTTTTATCATTTATTCGTTATAAGCGTTTATAGCATCTACAACAAATTGTAGATCATTTGGTATTAACTGATCTTTAAAACAATCCATAGGAGTTTTTGCAGTAGTAGTACCGTCATTTTGAGTTTCAAAATAATAACCTACCTTATCAGAATCTTCCTCACGTACTATTTTAGTAAAGAACACATAAGTAAACAAACCTTCAATACTGATCGCATTATCTAGTAATTTCATAATTTTTGAATAAGCTTTTCTTGGTGTCGTCAACACACTTATTCTCCAGTGTTTCCACTGGTATGGGTCATATCTTTAAATTCGTTATAATCCTCCAAATACATCCATTTATAACCGGCAGACTTTTTAAATTTCCCTTGGCAACATCTCATTAAAGAACTTGAGTCAACACTATAAAATCTAGCAGGATCTATAATACATTCCCACTCTTTTATAAACTCTAAAGTTTTTAAATCTAATTGTACTACCTTTCTACCTTGATTCTTTACTACTACAGCTCTTATATTAGCTTTAGCTGTATCTGATTTAGGTATACCTTTTAGTAATTTAGAATGTCTCTCTTTAAATTCATCAGTTCTCTTTTGTCCTCTGTTAGCAGCAGCTCTTTTTTCAATACTTTCTGCTGAGAAAACTTGTCCTTTATTGCCATCTCCACCATTAGTTAGATTGGTAAGTCTGAATCCCCAAGCTCTAAATTGAGCTATCCAGTAACTTTCTAACCATTCCCAATCATCTGTACTCTCTATAGAATCGAGAAGTTCTATTTTAGGGAATAAATCTAATTTGAGTAAAGATTGAATCCAATTACAATTGTGATTTTTATATCTCTTAACTCTGGCATCAGAAATGTGGTTAGTTAATCTTTGGTTTAACGTACGGGATGTTTTACCGATATATCTGATTTCATTGGTTCTGGGATCGCTTAGCGTATAGATATTAATCATAACGCAAAGATACGAATTTATCTACTGTTTTGCAAATTTATTTTAACATTTAAATTCACTACTTCCCGTCAAGGGAATGACCTCCACACACGCCTGGGATTAATCCCTGCTTGGCTCGGTATTGCCATATCCATAGGACTTAGGTTTCACCGAATTAAATAGATACAGGCAATTACTTACCAATAGTCTTGAACTTTCTTTGTGGATTTAAAACATCGCCAACATTCTCTTCATGACCAAATACAAAAATCTTTAAATCTTCTCTTAAATCAGATGCTGTAGATAAGATATTATAGAATTCAGATGCCATCTCAGTAAAACGACCATAGCCTTTATCGTTAATCTTATCCATATTACTAAAGGCCATAACATAACCAGCGTCATCTAAGATAACTTGTTTAATATCAGGACGCTTTTGATCAATATACTTCAAGACTTGAACTATATTACCACTTTTAGAAGTATTTAAAAGATTACCTTTTTCCTTATCTACTGTAAAGGAGTGATAATTCTTCTTATAACCTTTTATTGGAAGTGGTTTCTTTGCAACATTTATAATAAAGGTTTCTTGTGGATCTAGAGTACGAATACTTGATGACTTGCCTGTTCCTGGAGGCCCAATTACAGCGATTAATTCACTCATTTACATTTAACATATTTAATTAACTTTGTCGATCTTGTCTTTAAGGTTAATCTCTATATTAAAATCTCATTTTAAAATTAACTGGAGTAGGTTTAACTTCTACTTCTTTCTTTGGTGGTTGTAAGTGAAGGAACTGTTCCATATCATTTTCTTGTAAACTCCTTGGTTCAGGCATTTCACGCCATAGTCCAATACTTCCAAAGAAATTAAGACCTATACTTTTATCACTTTCTCCAAGTCTAGCTTTTAGTACTTGAACTGCTCGATAATGATTTTTAAGTATACGTATGTTATAATCTTTATGTGAAGTCATCTTCTCTCTCCAAGGATGAAATATTGCAAGAACAACTTCTGCGTCTTCTGAAGGTCCACCACTATCTTTAATATCACTAAGTTCTATTTCCTGTCTACTCTCTTTAACACGAAGCATATTAGCTTGACCTCTATTAATTTGAAGTAAAACTAAAGGTGAATAAGCGCATTTATTCCTAAATCGTAAAAGATATTTTGATGTTAAATCCATAGCATCTTTTTTAGTCTGACCCTGTAATAAGTTAATCAAACCTAAGTGATCGACAACAATAAGAACAAGTTCATCCTTTATGTACGGTTCGTACACATCACTGTATTCACCTTCTATAAATGTACCATGGCTCTTAGAGTACTCACTTAATGAAGCATAGATACCTGATGAAGATACATTCTTGTCTACTATTAGAAGTTGCTTCTCAAACTGTTCTAGCCAAGGCTCACAACTTTCAACAAGTGCCAAATGTTTATCAGATAAAATTTCCTGTCTTGACATAATCTGCTTATAGCTTAACTCCACTCCATAAGTCTCAAAGATATGTAGAGATAGTATTTTTGCCATTAATATTTCACCTGTCATTTCAAGAGAGTAGTAAACTACTCTATATCGCATATCACCTAAATGATCTGCAATTAGACGATAAACGTAACTATATAACGCTAGTGTTGTTTTACCAGCATTTGTGTTCAATAGAATTCGTTAATTTCTATCTGTTATTTTATAACTACTATATATCACTATATAGATCAGACTATATCTTCATCTTTCGATGTCCCCCGTTTCGAATCACTTGATTCTACGCTTTTCAGCTAGTCGTTACACCTTCATCTTTCGATGCTTGGCTCGGTATTGTCTCAGCCTTGAGATCGTCCACCGAATTAGAGGGATTTATACTGAGCCTACTTATTTCGTAAACTCCTTGATATAATGTCTTCTTTTTAAGAAAGTAATCAAAGGTTGATACACTACAATTAAAATATCTAGCAAACGCAACTCTACTTTCAATTTCTATGGCACTATTGTCACGAATATCTCTAACTAATACAGCAGTCATGTTCTTTCTTTTTGGTGCTTTAAACTCACCAACTTTAGACCAGACAAATCCTTTATAAGATTGAATTCTATCTTGTTTACAAGCTTCATGAATTTTCTTTTCCATATTAGATATATTACCTTCAAATTGCTTAGCTGCATCTGTTACCGCATCCCAAATTTTATAAGTTGTACCATCTAAGTTAAACTGCCATACTTTAGTAATCGCAGTTCTCTTAATTTCACCACTCTTATATTTAGCTTTGAGAGTATCAGATATTTTAACTTTCATTTCTTCAGTGATCTCACAATCAATAACATTTTGAACTACGTTAAATTCTGGTTTAAGTTTATTAATCCAGTGTTGTTCTCTTTCAAAACGTTCATCCTCCTCACAATACTCCATAATTTCTATAATGAATGATTCTTCACCATATTTATTAAAAGAGTTCTGTAAGTTTTTATTGTCATGTGTATTACTTTTTAGATCTGACTTATGTCTGTGTAATCTATAATATATTGATTTTGAAGAACCAATATATCTTTTACCATTGTTTTTGCAGGTTATTTTATAAACACCTGCTTTTCTTTCTGTACTTATGTCTATTTGCATAGACAAAGATACGAATAATTATTGGAATTTGCAAATTTATTTTGAATTTAACCCAGTACCTCCGCAAATTATAGAATATGTCTGACGTTGTATTCCATCCATTAAAGCCTCAAGACGAGGCAAACCCATTGATAAACCTTTATTTAGGCCAAGTATTCCACGCTTGACCATATTGTACATACGTTTTATAAAACTCATTAAATATCCTCTAATGTGTTAACGCGTACAATAAACTTACCAATCTCACCACTCTCCATCATTCTTATATGATCTTCCCACTTTCTAGTTATTACATATTCAGGTATCATATAATTGATTAATTCATTCTCTTTAGCCCACTCCAAACTCTCCATAACCTTTTTATGAGTCTCTGGATCATTTTTAATAGCTTTACCATAAGCAAAGAAGAAGTCTTCAAGTGAAAGGAACCCTCCGCGTGTTATGTTCTTAGCAGGGAGTAATTTGTCAGTAGAACTCTGTAGAAAGTCACAATATGCATACCACAGTTCTCTTCCTGCTTCTTGACTCTCTTTAAAATAATACTTAATAAAGGTATTATTCCACTCAACTGCTTCAAGATCAAAGTCTTCACCCTCTTTAGGAATCTTATAGCTTTTAGCTAGAATATTCTTATCTTTTAATATTTGGAGTGTATCTCGTGGTAAGCTCTTCTTAGCACACTCAGTAAAGTATTTATACATATACTCTGGATGCGGTTCGTCTTCAGTTGCAAGGAATAATAGCTCTATAAAAAGCCACTGTTCTGCATCTAATCCGTACTTACTCATTATAAGGAGTTTTCTTTCTAACTCAATAGATAACTTCATTTAAAATCTAAATAAGAATTGTTTCTCTTTATGTATTTTATCTGTTATTTCACCTGTTTCTAAGAATTGAGTGAGTTGTGCTTCATTAATAGTTTTATACTTTAAACCACCTGAGCTTTTACGGAACCATTCCTCATCAACGGTATTCCGAATTATGAGTTGCCAAAGTTCTGCAATTTGTTCATCTTGCTTCCTAAGTGCTCTACCTACAGCTTGTCGTTTAGTAATAGATGAAGAGTCTCCTGATAGAATAATAGCTACATTAACACCTCTAATGTCTGCACCAACCGTTAAAGCTTTGCAACTATTTAGTACGCCAGTATGAGCTTCATTAAAAGCTTCCATCATTTTCTCCTTTTTCTTCTTCGTTATCTTACCATGATAGATATCACCACAACAAATTTGTTGAGCATGTTCTACTGTTTTAGTAAATGTAATGATTTTCTTGTCTTTACGAGCATTTATTATCTGATTTGCAACCTCTATTTTCTTAGGGTGGTCATAGATAAAGCTTTTTCTGGCTTTCATTGCTCGTAGAAATCCAAGACCTGCAATCATCACATCTTTATTCTCCATTCCATGTTCTCTTGCCCATCTAGCTCGGTATTCCCAGTTAGTTGCACAAGCCATTGCATCATTAAAGTCGAAACCAAAGTAACTAAAATAGTGAAGAAATTTAGTATTCTCTTTATTATATTCTGTTAAGTCTACATCAAGAAATACCTTGTATTGTTGATAATCAGAAATCCAACCGTTCTTTATGGCTTCTTCTAAAGTAATAGTATCACAAATTGGTGCGTACTTCAACAGTACTTGTTCCTTACCATCTAAACGGTCAATAGTTCCAGTTAATCCTAAAAGTAACTTATATTTGACTTTCTCAAAGATCTGAACAAACGTATCAGCTGCCATACCATGGATTTCGTCTAGAACCAGTAGATCATAAATACTTTCGTTCTTAACTGCTGTATTGATTACAAGTACCTTTACATTACTGCTAAGTTTCCAGTTATTAAGTTGTAACACCCATTGCCCTAAAAGATAATCTGTCGGTACTACTACTAAAACTTTATAATTAGGTCTTTGTGTTAATATCCTAGATATAATCTTAAGCGCTACAGTTGTTTTTCCGTACCCGGTCGGATAGAGACAGGTACATTTACCACCTCCTTTCTTCCACTTCTCAATTCCAAGTGCCTGACGCTCATCTCTTGTCAAAACAATAGCTGTTGTCTTGGTTCTAACTTTTCTATAATCTCAGTTGCTTGTCTTATATAGTATTCATATTGTATATTATAATCAACCATTGGTTTTTCTTCATACTCGTTAAATAGTGTAACTCCATAACCTTTAAGTACACTTTCAGGTTTCTTAACTGTTATGGTGCTATTTGATCTCTCATCGAATTTATCTTTAGTCTTAATTTTATAGAGATAAGCTCCTTTTTTTGAGACATAGAAGCGGTTAATATGCTGCTGTAACTCTTGGTTATGCATTACTTCGTACTGTTTACCAACCTTCTGAAATATAATGAAATCCCATATATTATCACAACCTAAGATTGTCTGTTTAATTGGTATACCTTTACCAAAGTAATCAATAAGAGCCTTGGGTACTATTAAGCTATCTAAGCCTTTACCAAGTCTAAGATATGGTATAAAGAACCCTTTAGTTTTAATATACTTATCAATTAATAGAGCGTCTTCTGTAGATTTAACAAAAGTATAATTATACTCTATCCAATTAGTTGGATAAGGCCATACTAGTTTGTCTTTAACTTCGAAGTAACCTTTCTTATAGGCTACATAATCATTGACTCCAGTAATTACCATTTTTTCGTATTCTACAAATTCTAAATCAATCTTAGTTAACTTTTCCCATTCTTTACAAATTTTATAATAAGTGTCGACTTTAGATTTATGTATATATACACTACAACCATCTGTATTAGATTGTATGACTTCTATACCTGCCAATTCAAGTTTTTCAATAAGTATTGCTAAGAATAGTTGACCATTTACACAAATAGCTGTATTAGCTTCTGGTGCAAAATAAGGACTATATTCATTACGGAGATTTCCTAATATTGAGTTTAAACTCAATTTCATTGACTTATCCTTAACTTTATTACCACTCTTCTTAGCTTCAATACGACCATCTCTTAATTTAGACATTACGTGTAAGAAAGCTTCTTTAAATCCTTTAGGACCAAACTCCCATGCTATACAGACTGCTGGGTACATTGAACTTACATCAAGATCGAGAATAAGCCATTCACCATTATCAGAACTCTTATAAATATTAGGTTGATTTTGAGAATGTAACCCACCAATACCAAATGTATGTCTTAATTTTCCACATAAAGCAGTAGTACTCCATTCTTTAATATTAGTTTGACCTTTATCATCAAGTATTAAATTATTAAAATCTTTTAAAACATCTTGAAATGGTTTTGTCTTAAACTTAATATTAGGAAGTATAAAATCCTTAACAGGTATTGTAGTGAAATTATCCATATAACTATAGAGTTGCTTCTCATTATAGATACCTAACTCTTCACATATATACTTACTAAAGATAGCAACTCCTACTGCTACAGGATCCTTCGACAGACAACGAATTTTAAATTCCTTTTGAATATCCATTCGTAACTTTATGTCACTTATTAGAAGATGATACAATTCAGCAGTACTATCAATATCATTAAAACAATACTTAATAACATCGTCAATACGATCAACTTCAATTGGTTTAGACCAATCAATCATCATTTCCTTAACATTTCTAAAACACATAGTTACTTGTAGACTCTTTAAACTAGTTCTAAGATTCTTAGAGCTCATCATAGTCATTAAGTCTATATATTTAAAATAGTTAAGAAATGCATATTCATATGCTGCCTGTCCATCATGTCTTACAATCTGAGATGATAGCTTATGTGCAGCATTAGTTAATAAAGAATAGTCACCTTGTAAGAAGTAAGAAATGTTTTGTATTATCATATTCATAATTGGAGTATCATACATACCACAATTATAACCTATAAATGTATACTTATTAGACATAAAGAAATCATACATCTCTTGAAGTTGATTCTTACGCTCACTTATCTCAAATGTTATATTATCTTTTTCACCTATTACTTTACAGCAACAGATGAAGCAGTTTGAAAAAACTTCCTCATCAAACTCACAAGGTTTACGTGCCACTTATAAAGTTATACCTTTAAATTCAGCTACTTCTTTAATCTGTGTTACTCGTTCTTCCCATTGTTGTATGTGAAACATTATATCATCCTCAAGAGCGAATAATATTATATTTCTTAAAGTGCGAAGTTGCTCAGTTGTAAGTTCATTATAATAACGTGATTTAAGGGTCATCATAGCACGAAGTTGTGTATAACTTAAACCTTTAGCATCGAGTTTAACTCTCATATGATCAACTATATTAAGACGTTCACGAATAACCTCAATATAATTACGTTTAATTCTATTACCTCTATCATCAAGATCATATTCTATAAGGTCTTGTTCTTCTTCTTCATTTATCTTTAAACCTTGTTTAAGTATAAATGTAAGTGTAATATGAGATTTGTCAAACTTACCTAGACGTTGCATACAACCTTCTTGTACTAACTTTATAGGTAAATCTTCAAACTGAGAACTCACTTTAATAAAGTCTTTAAGAGTATATTTTTTAACTTGATCATTTGTAATACCACTAAACATAATAGTTTTCTTAATGTTTTCTAAGATACTATAACGTGATATATTTTGTGATTCTGATTCACGTAGGTAAAGCTCAACCCCACATCTATCTTTCTGTGACTGTACAATATCAAGTAAAGGGCGTCTTCCAGGATTTTGCCTATCTTGATTGTACAACATAGAGATACAATGTTGATAGAACCGACGAAGTTGTTCCTCTGTTGCATCTGCTAATGCAACTATTTCTTGTGTAAAGTTCCCAGAAGCATCCTTCTCCTTCTTACCTTTCCAAATGTAATTTTTTGTAAAATAGCTACCTTGTTCAATTGCCATTTCTAATTTTTCCCCAAAAGCTGTCTCGCTCATCTTATAGTGTATATAATAAAACCTCTCTCAATTTATCTAGTATATCTTTTACATATTTGCTATCAAATTTCTTCTTAGCAAATTCAATATCATCTGTCCATGATATAGATTCTATATTGTTTATCTTAGCATATGATTTACAACATAGCTTACTGTGTTCTATCTCAACCAAATTATTGATACCTACATTATCTGTTGACGTTATAGGTACAACTAACCAATCATAAGGTACACCTACTTTATTAGTAAAGATGTGTATACATATGTATGGTCTTTTCTTTGTTGTGTCATTCTTATCCTTTATGAATAAGAGATTACCGACCTCTGCTTTCAATGTTCTTCTCTCCTATTACAGGCAATGAACTGGTTAATACTGATGTTTACATTACTCAATGTATTTTATGTATTTTGTTTATCATCATTAAATAAATGTTTAGATTGCTGTTATACAGCTTTATTAAGAAACTTTTAATGTATTACTACTAGTTACAAAACCATTAGTTAATACATGTGTAATAGGGACAAAACTCAGAAAGTAAATAGCTGTATAGCTGTACAGTTTATATGTTTGAGCTTGATTACACCAATAGGTGTCTTTACCTGCTTCAACATACTTATAAGTTACAAATCCTTCTTGCATGGGTATTATTTCTTGACTATTCCAATTAGGACACTTAGTCATAGTTATAAATTGATGCTTTCGATTTGTAAATAATAGATCTTCAAATACGTATTTAACATACGATCCTTCATCTAATCTTCCAACTAATCTTGCTTTAATACACTGTTCTTGTTCCATTCAATCCTCACTCCATTATGTTAGATTAAAAGGTGAAGCTTAACGGAGTAAAAACTCCACCTTAATTGTTATCTTAATTTAAAAGCCTTCTGCTTTTGATCCATTTTGTTGCCATGTGAAGAGTATAACAAATTGCTACTATCACAAATATTACTACTAATATAAAGATATAGAGCATCACTTTAAGTAAGAAGTACACTAATACAGCTAGTACTATAGCTATAATAATCGATAGGAGAATTACTCCTATAGTTTTAATTATTTTCATATCTTGGTTTTAATTTTTGTTTTTCTCTTATTTTGATTATAGCTTCAGGTAGAGAGATCCTACTTAATTCTAATTGTTTACAAACTTCTAGATTCTCTCCAAAACATGTACACAAAGCTGCTAAAGTAACTATAACTCCACCAACTTCTTGATAAACTTCACCTACTGGTCTATTGTATACATAATCAACCAGCTTTAATACAGTTTCTCTAGATAGACCAGTTGATTGTACAAGTTCTATAGCTTCTTCAATGAATCTCTGACCTCTCTCATGTTTATCAAATAGAATCTCTTCTCCAAAACACTCTATAACCCAATTGTTAACTTTAGTTTGAAAGCTCATTTAAAGTTTTATTAATGTTTTCATTAATCCTAGCACGTATCTCAGCTAAAGTTGGATCAACTAACAGATAACCATCTTCAAATACAGGTATTAATTCACCACCTTCTTCCTCTTCTTGTGTTACCTGATCAGTTAGGTAGAATTTACCTGATGGGTCTTTGTCAACTCGAAGTAAACCTTTTGCTGATTTCTTAGTTCCATCGTCTGTAATTGGATCTTTAAAGATTTCACGTTGCTCTATTTCATAGATTGGGTGTTCAGCTAGCATACCTCCTACAAATTGTTCAATAGGAAAACCTATAAGTTCTAACTCTGTCCCATCTTCTCTTACACCAAAGACTTTATCATCATGGTTAGTTAGAGTTAATGGATAAGCTACTTCACAATAAGTTGATTTAACTGCAATACCCAGGGAGTCTCTCGTCTGATAATTAAAAGTATAACTGCCTATTCCTAGAACAATGTTTGTAGATGCAAAACCTTTAGCTTCAAGACGTTGACAGATTTCTTCTGCACGTTTTAAAGTAATAGAGTCTCCATAGATAGCACCAATATGTGGATCAAGAACTTTATAACCTTGTTCATTGATAGTTCCACCAAATACATCCCAAAGAAGTTCAATTACACCTTTTCTAATAGGTGAATTATCGTTTACTGGTGAGTACCATGCATTTACACCATGTATACTTGTATTAGTTCCACATATAATATCAACTGGATCACCACTATCAGGACGAAGAACAGCTTTACCATCACGTGCTAAAATTTCATCCTTCAAAATAGGTAAGAATTCAGTTAAAACCTTCCATAGATCATAACTATCACTTACCATTGATACTATACCTGTAGGAAATTGTTGTAATATCCTTCTAAATGATAGAAGTTCATTCTCTTTTCCATATGAGGTTGCTATAGAATGCTCGCTAGCAGGAACTGATGAGCCAACAAGCTCCTTCTCTATGTTTGCATTATAGTATTCTTCGAGCATTAATACTGCTGGTATTGTATCAGTTCCAGTAAAAGATAGAAGATGACCTGCCTGATTTTGTGTCGACTCTGTAGAACTACGACCTCTTTGACTAAAGTCATGTCCTTGCCACTGTACTCCTTCAACACTACCTGTAGTTTTCAATGCCCACTTACTCAATAAAAGGCGATACTGATAACTAACTGTTGCAACTGTAGTTAGATCCCAAATTACTGTTGACATTTGAGTCTCAAGGAAGTTAACTAACCAAGCAAAGTCTGGATGTGTATTTGTAATTGTGTAGAATGGTACTTTAATTGGAACTATCGAACCTTCTGGTAATGCTTTAATTAGAAGTGGAAGATAACCTAACTCATGTAGTTTCTCTATATGGTCAGTTGTTACATCCACAAAACTAAAATGTTTATGGAAGCGTTTATATTCTTTAACTATATCCTCAATAGGACGATCAAAGAATAATTCATTCCATTGTTTATGTAAATATTCTTTAAGATAATAGTTTAAACCAAACCATATCGCATAATCTGTTCCTAACCTTGATGAACGAGGTGTCATATTAGAATATAACTTTGTCATTCCTTTAGGATAGAATAAATGGTGAAATTGCTTATAGGAATCTGACAGTAATACTGGTAATATTTTCATTTACATTTATTTAAAATTTATTGTTTAAATTCGACTACTATTAACTATCTAAAGACTTTACGGAGATTTTCCTTAGCTAGAGATATGAGATTCCCTTCTATATAATTAAGTTCCACTTTCTTCCTCCTCATAGATCTCAACATTATCTCTTACCCATTGCGCTATCTGATGAAAGGTAAAACCTTCATCGTCGTTTAAAAATGATAACATGTTTGATAAATCATTATGGTTGTTGTGTTCCCACATTAGTTCTTTAGGAACTCTATAACCTTTAGTGTTATTACTATTTAAATAATCACCATATAGATTATGGCTATGAATACCGCAAACTAAACCAGCTACTCCTATACAACAGTATCCTATACCTACAGGTCCATATAAATTACGTTTTAAAGCTTCTTTTGCTTGTTTGTATTCACCGCTCTCTAAAGCCTCAAGCCATTTATCAGCAAACCATTTAGGTAATCTATATTGTTTTTCTGTTTCTATCATAATTGTATTACATTAAAGTTTCTTCTATCAGTTTGTTCTTGATAAGAATTTGTTGTATAAATTTCATTTAAGTAACTACCTTCATCATTCTCTTTAAGTAGTATCTCAACACTCTTACTAAAGATCCCATGAGTTACAAATAAAGTAATGTGTTTAACAATACTTGCTCCTTCTATTGGTAACCCTAACCTTGTGTGAATAGTTGGATATTTTAAAGTTCTCAATGTTTTAGCTAATTCAGTAAATGTACGACCACCATCACATAAATCATCATAAATAATCACATTCTGTTTTAGTAAATCAGGATTAAGTATATCAATACCTGTTATTTCACCTGTTAAGACATTACGATGTTTATTTGAATAAACAATGTTAATATCTCGCTTAATAATACTTAAGAAATTCTCAATGCGCTTAACTGCTCCGAAGTCTGGAACTACAAAGCAAACTTCACTATCTTTATAATCATTTAATTTTAACATTACTTCACTGTCAAGTGGATGTCTTACTTCACAATTACTAAGTAAAGTAGTTGTAACATTAGAATGCGGTTCATACACAATCACCTTATTAAACTTTAAAGAGTCAATGTCATTACATACTGTCTTAAGATCAAAGCTATCGTGTTCAAACATAGAACGATCATAACGTGAAGCTAATAAATAGAAAATATGAAGTTGAATATTTATACTTGGATTTACACTTCGTATTATACTTACTAATTGCTTAAGGATGAAAATATCATCATAATTCTTAATTCTAGTTTTAATAGTAAGATCCTCACTACTTAAAAGGTAATGAGGTTGATCAAGTTTAATATGCTTATGTCCATCAGGAAATTTAAGAATTTCATATTTAAGACTAAGCTTTGAACTATCAGTTAGGTCTATTATCATATTTTAAATGTTGTTTGAAAATCCGCTAAGTCTTGGTAGTATCCTGAGACTTGTAATTGGTTATCAATATAAAATTCAATGTTAGTTCCATATTCAGGATCTACATCATAAACTTTAAATTTGATTACTCTTGTTAATTCACCTGTTGGAGCACCAGTCATAGGGTTTTGACTATAAACCTTCTCTTCTTTAATAAAGACTCCAGGTTCTTCTTCTTTAAATTTGTGATTAGTAAAGTATTTACTATCTGCAAAAGGTGCTATTGGTTTTATCTCTTTTGGTTCTCTTGTTAACTTATCAAAATGATTTAGATAGAGTTGTTTCTCATATGGTGTCATATTAGAATATTCTTTACTTGCTCAATTGTTATATCGTCAAATGCAAACTTGAATATAGGTTTTAGAATTTCTAGATTCTTAGGATTATTCAACATATCATAATCTATCTTATACCTACCTTCTATTTCCTCGACTTTATCTTCATATTGCTCATGTGATACATAGCCTTCACAAGAATCATTATATGAAGTTAATAATTCTTCACGTCTCATGAGAGCTCTAATGGTCATTATATAGAGTTCTTCTATTTCCTCTGTCATTCTACCCAATCTTTAAATATGAATTGATTAATAAGGGTGAGCACTAACATAATTGGTGCAAACATTACACAAGGTACTATTACTACATCATCATCAAACTGTGGTCTGTCATATGCAATAGAAAGTTTAAAGTTTATCCAAAAACCAATTATAACCCATAGTATAATACTTAATATGATTTCAAGTAGTGTCATTTATTTTTAATTTTATAATGTAACATAAGGACTAACTGTAATACATTAAATGTATTACTACCTAAAAGCGGCCAATCTCTTGTTTGTATAGCATAAATAGACCACAATATTTTAGCAGTTAATAAAATTGTTAATGTAGTCCAAGTAAGTGTACATCTTTTAGTCTTAAAAGTATCATACACTTGTGGGAGAAATGCAATTGTAATTAATATTGCGGCTATATATCCTATCATAATCTCTGTTTTTTAATTTTGTAAAGGGAAAGTATAAACAATTGCATAAAACTAAGCATACTACTTATAAAAAGTGACCAATCACTACAATCCATAGCGTGCATAGTCCATAATAACATAGCAGTTAGTAAAATTAATAGTGTAGCCCAACTTAACGCACACTTATGTGTTATAAAAATAGTTATATAAAGTTGAGGTAAATAAGCTATTGTGACTAATATTGCTGCAATATAACCTATCATTTAAGTAAAGCTTCAATCTTATCTGCAATAGTTTCATTAATTTTTCTAGCAGCATTCAGTGCTGCTTTCTCTGCATTAGCAAGATCAATCTTAGCTTGTGCAATTGCAACATTTGCATCATGTTTTAATGCTGTTGCGTCAATTTTAGCATTCAGAGCTTTTAATTTGTCTGCTGCTTCTGTGAATGTCTTTAAAATTTCAACTTTTTCTTTACTTAGAGCTTCTGCTGACTTGATGAATAAACTCTTAATAAATTCAATTAACTTTTCCATTTTCTTCATATTTATTTTCTAATAACCATATTAATGATGCTGCTATTAGTTTTATGTGTTTAACATACTTTATCTTTTTCTTATTAAAATATCTAGTTATATCTTTAGTAAATTTTGATGTTGATATATACTTACTGTCTTCTAAAGTATAACTCTTTTGAGTTATCTTATAGATAAGTACTTCATATACGAAAGTATTATATAAGAGCAACTTAGAGTCGCCCTTATAAAATACCTTTCTCCCTTTATTAGCTTGCTTTACCATATATAGTCTTACCCAGATGGTAGTACTTAGTAACATAATTAAGTACATGATCATCTGTTTTATTCAGATTCAGATTAATAATAGTAGCTAATACTTGAAAAATTTCATGCACTGCCACTGCACTAAATGAATAAGTAGTTTTAAATACATTGAAGTTTTCTCCTTTTCTTTTATTTTTTAAGTGAACTATTAAATCACCTTTAGGACTAATTGTTGGTGTAGAAACCCATTTACCTGGATGAGGTTTATTAGTGTGTACTCCACGAATCTTATCATCACCGTAAAGCTGAATACGCTCTTCTTCTGTTTTTTCAAATCGACCGATAGTACGTATAACTACAGTTTCTTCTAAACCTGTTTCCTCATTTAGTTGTTTTGCAGTTATCTTTTCAAGTTGATGTTGATACTCAGGTCGAGTCCCTTCAGCAATCTTCTGTTCTTCTGTTAATCCTTTAATGAAGATACGTTCTTTTTCACCAGTTTTATGATTGGTTATAACACGCATTACATCATTATAAGGTGGTGTGTCTTTATCAGAGATACAAGGAAAGTATTTTTCCTTGTATCTGTTAGTTTGTTTATTAGAAACTTTATTTTGCATTTTTTGTACTTTAATTAAGTAATTCGAGGAGTTAATTTTGAAGCTGATACTTTAATAAACCTATCAGGATTATCGATAATCCTTTTAAGTTGTATATCAAGTATACCTTTGGCAGTATCATCACCAAAGAATCGATTAGTTGTAAAAAGAGTTACTAATGCTTTAGTAGGTTTCAATGCTCTACCTTTAGCTCTTATTTTACCCTCTTCAAAATGACCTATATCTATAGGATTAAGAACACTTAAACCAATACTAAAAGTAGCTTTATACGTATCAACTTCTTCTTCTGTATAGATATGTACTTTCACTCTTTTAAGATTTATAATCTTACTGTCATGTACAGTATCTACACCACTTTCTTCAATTAAGACACCGACTAACGTAACATTACGTGTTTGGCCATCTCTTAGAGCAGTAGTTACACCTGTAACTACATACTCGCGTATTTTAGGATTCATATTTGATTTTAATTATTTATTTTAAAAGTTTAATTAATGTCACTAATTAAGCAGCATTAGGTGGATGGTCATCAGGAAGTTCTACAAGAGAACTTATAGAGTTATTAAAAGCTACATAAAGCTTATTGTTAAATTGTTCTCTATAAATTGATACGACAGTTGACCGTTTAAATAGTAAGCGATAAATTGCTACTAAAATACATATAAGTAACAATACTTGTATGCAATAATATAATGTATCCATTACTGTTATAATAAATTTATAATTCTAAAACTAGACCTTCCAGTTGTAGTTGAAAATGACAAGTAAATGCCATTTACTTTTCTTTCAACTTTGGGTTGAAAGACTAGGTATAATGCAATAAGTACTATACCTATGATAATCCAAAATGACCACATAGTTTTCTTTGTTTTAATTAAGAGTGGCTTTCACCACCCTTAATGTTAATAATTAATACATGCGTTTACTCAAATCGACGGATAATGTTTGCGATTTCACCATTGGTGTCTGATGACATTTCACCCAGGGCCTGGTATTGCCAGGTACCTTGTTCTTTATAGAACTCACCGAGAAAAATACAATTCGCATCATTGAAACCTTCAGTGATATCAAAGTTGGCCAGTGTAGTATGTTCGTCGTCATAAACACCTGTAGTGATATCTTTAATGTCACTAAACTTAGTGCCATCTTTGATATTCACAATGTTTAACATACTAGTGCAAGTAACTGGTAATTCATGGAATTTAATGAATATAACATCACCATCCAGAGCCAGGCCGGGTAGTTCTTGGCGGTTATAGTATAACAACGCGTTATCTGGCCCTAAAACCTTACCACCAGAACCAGCTCGACCACCGGTTAAACATAAAATCGAGAATTCAAGGTTCACAGGATTATCTCCTGTATTCCAATCCAGCCCAATGCGTGCATTTTCAAAAGCATCTCCTAGAGAAGTTTTGAGGGTGAGAACATCACCCTTAATTAAATTTTTCATTATAATTTATTGTTTTACCACATCTGTGGTGTTATGAAGGTGAGATTCGGACTCACGACTTTCTCCATATCAGGGAGATACTCTAGCCAGCTGAGTTACTTCATAAAATTTATCTGTCTTTCCAGATTGTCATAAGGTTACTCTTGCTTGGCTTCCCTTCAACTTACCAAGTCCCTAGAGCTGGGTCTACACCGTGTCAGTCATATTGTGTAGCGTTCTTGTTTCTCTTAACTTCCTAAGCAAATCACACGTGATTACTTACTTGTACAGCTCTTTACGACTGAAAGAATCGGTGCTCCCTCCTGAATTTGAATCAGGGACCTCCAAATTATGAGTTTGTTGCTCTAAAACCGGACTGAGCTAAGGGAGCTTGAATCTTATATCTCTAAATTATCAAGTTATCAAGTTCATCATAAATACAACCAAACTCATCTACTACATATTCCGTAGCTGTAAAGTCATTTATACTATCTTCTATAGTAGATTCATTAGCTATTTTAGCTACTTCCGAGTATGATAGATTGCCGAAGAATTGCTTTATCAGTTGAAATTCTCTTTTGGTTTTAATAGAGATTACTAAGTCTATTGGTTTAAAAACGTCTTGTTGTTGGATTACTTTTATGTCCATTATTTAATTTTTAAATTTTAAAATAAACCAGAGACTCGTGAAAGTCTCTGGTTCCTTGATTAGGTAATACAATACTTTTCGCGTCGCAATGTAAAAGAGCTAACTGCGAAGGTTTCATATATTTAGGATTACTCCAAAGCTCACATGAAGACCTACAAACATAAACTCAAACCATATTATTTATTAGTTTTTACGAAACTACTATATAACGGTTCTCAAACTTCTAAAACGTCACGATCTTTCAAACAACTTGTTAAGGTGTTTTGATTTGGTAATTTTATTTATTATCATACTATAACCACAAGTTTGTGAAAACTTACGATTAAGATATTTTAAATATTCACGTTTTGAATATTTATGTTTTTTAAATAACTTTGATTGGAATAAATAATAATCATCAATTGATGATTGCCAACTACTATAAGTAACATAACCTTTAGTTTTGAATAAAGCAGTTGTCTGTCTATTATACATATAATGCATACCAAACAGATTATGTCTCTTCTGACACAACCTGCTCCTAAAAGAGTTAGTCTCTATTAAAATTTGCGCGTACACTATATCCTTATATTTAATATTCGACTTATTAAGATAGTTAACTACATTTACTCGTGTAAGCTTTGTAGTATCAACTGTTGTGCTATCTTGTAAACAAGATAACTGTAAGAGTGTAATAAATATAAGTTTAAGCATAATCTTTTATTTTAAGTTAATATTAACACTATTGTTAATATTTTTCAGCTATTAGAAACCAATCATTAGCTCCTCCATCTAAGTCTGAGCCACTAACACGAATATTTACATAACCATCTCTAGTTAATGTAGTGACCTCGTTATTTATAGTTTCAAGACTATTATATATACCATGATATATAATTTTGGGTATTGCTGGTCTAGTGATAACTACCTTTTCAACTACTTGCATGTCTGCCTTAGCTGATTCAATTTGACATATAGCCAAACCAAATAGAAGGAAACCCATCATAAGGGTACATACTGTATACATGATAGGGTTAAACCATTTGCTTCTTTCCATTACCTTTTATGATATACGTGATGAACTGTTGTTACACGATGAACTACAACTACATGTTGTATTGTCACATGGTGTACTACTCGATGAGTAGGTACTACAATATAAGGGTGTACACTATAAATGTGTGGACGATTAGCTGGTTGAGTACAGCTAAATAAGCCAAGTATGGTTATGAATAAAATTAGTTTTTTCATATTTTAATTTGCCATTTGTTTTTAAATTAACAAGTAAACAGTGCTCAGATGGCTTTAGGCGTACGAACACATAGATTAAAAGACCTTTAATCATAGATTAAAATCCTCGTAATGTAATAAACCATTGTCTTAAACCATCATCCCCAATATCACTCGATTTGTACTTTGTGTACTTAACTAAAATAATATTTTTCATTACTACCTTCTGTGAATCAGGCGCTGTAGTGTATTGCTGATAATCAGCTGCTAAAGAAGAATTAAATCCTTCAATATAACTTGGACTACCTTCAAATACTTTACGTTCAACTGCTGCTTGTTTTGGAGCCCAAAATGCATAATTTCCTGTAGCAATTCCATTACCTAGAAAGGTAAGAATTCCTACTCCTAGCATAACTAGGATTATGATTCCGAATACTTTTAATGCGTTCATTGTTGTGTTGTTTTTAAATTTAATTTATAAATAGAGGAAGGTTACCGTCCTTCTTAGATTCACCTGGTGATAGTGGGCTTCAACTCTATTTAATTGTTTGTCCTAAAAGTGTGTTGTTACACCAAAAGAAAATGACTTTAGGCTTTTACGGTCCTTTGCTAGTAAGATGATCGGTCTGTTCACGTCGCCTGCCTTATTACTAAACCCATTACTATCCGCTGACTTATATAACTTATTATCCTTTGATGTAGTAGTGGATGCAATTACATTCCGAACTATCGGACGTTGCCACATTATGACCAATCAAAAATTCTCTTCCTGTATTTCATATAGTCATATTCTATCATTACAATAGACGTATCGTTACCTACAGACTTCAAATACACCTAATAATTAAGTAATATCGCTATTACAATGCAGCTTCGTTCTACTCTTTAAAAGGTGCATACTGTCAATGCTACTTCCTCTCAGAATCTAAACAATATCTTTTAAGTTACATTTCTATTTTAAACGGTAAGACTGTCACCTTAGGTTCAAAATAACAGACTTTAGGTTGTCCAGTTGGATCTATCATAACAACCCACGTACCTTCAGCAGATGCTGGCATAAATAACCCATTAGGTTCTGATTGAGGTATTGGTGTATAACTACTATTACCACTATAAATCAACTTTTCTGGATTGCTTCTTTGAGTAGAATAAGGAATAGGATAGCCAGTACATTTACCAATATAAATCAACTTACCTGTCATTTCTGCCTGTAAATAGCAGTAGTTAATTAAAGAAGGATTATCACGTAAACTATAAATTAGATTAACTAACTTAAGCTCTGTAAACTTATCGATTGTTGGCATACCTGCTTGTGCTACACCTTGACTTTGAAGAGTCTCTTGTTTAGCTTGATCTATCTCGTCAGCTGTTGGTGGTGATGTTTCACAAGAAGTAATAAATAGCATTATAAATGCTGTAAATAGAATTAACTTTTTCATTTTATCCTGTTTGTTTTAATATGACTAACTTAGCTTTTTTACGTGAAGCGTCTCTAGGTTTAGCTTTAACCTGTCTTTCTCTGAATTTAGTGACCCCTTTATACACGGCTTTAATTTGCTCATATGTGAGGTTACTTTTTATTGAATTCATTAATACTGTACAAGCTACTACATTATCGTCTGTATAGCCTTTTGAGCTGTCTACACGATCAATTGATCGTTGAAGCATTGGTACGTTGTCCTGAAACTTAACTCCTCTATAGTAGCAAGTTTCTTGTTGCATCATTTGTTTTAAACGTTTAAATGATAACCCAAATTCAAGATTATTAGCTTTACATTTTTCATATATTTGTCTAAGCTTCTGAGCAACACGTACGTCTATTGGAAGATTAATCTCACCACTGAGATCATCTGTTTTAGTACTATATATCATTTTGTATTTTAAGTCATTTTAGTGAATTTTAAACGATTATTTTTTATTAGTATGTCTTAATACTACTTTGGTATTTTTATTGAACACGCGTTAGGAAAAGTACCTCTATTGCCAAATTTTAGGTCAACTTGCATTATGAATTTTCAAACTCTTAAATTTATTTTAAAATAAATTTGGAAATCTCGATTATTTTTTGTAAGTTCATACGCGCGCATAATAAAGGAATCATTTATTTTAGAGTAATTCAACAGTCTACCTTTTAAGAAGTAAGTATGAATTTAGAAAAATAGAAAGATAAAGTAAAAATAGAGTAAAGATACTTAAAAGTAAATAAAACCTCTTAAAAATAGGTGTGTAATTACGCGCGCGAGGCCCGTATCATGAGTTGTAAGTCTTATTGGCTTTTTTAGCTTCTAAAATTTATAATTTTCAAGTAAATCTCTTGTTACACTACTTGTTTTCTCTGGTAATTCGTTGAGATCAAACCAACCATACTCAACGTGTTCTCTATTAGGAAACTCCTTAGTAATCTTTACTTTAGAGATAGCTAAATAAACTTTCATTTGATAATGATCATCTATCATAGTTATATGTGTGTCTTTAAACACATGGATTTTAGCTCCCAACTCCTCATGACACTCACGATAGACAGCTTCTTCATTTGATTCTGAGTAAGTTATAACTTCTCTATCATTCTCATTACCAACTATGAAGTAAGAATCACCTATTTCTCTCTTTCCTCCAGGTAAACACCATTCGTTAGGAAAGAGTGGATGAGTATCATGCCTTTTAAGAAGTAAGACTGATTTTAGATAATGATAGCGTTGATCATTTAAGTTATATGTTGGTTCCTCTTGTATTATTACAATTACTGGTGCATCTTTCATTTTATTTTAAATTTAGTTGTAGTACCTAAAACAATCCCTGTAAACTTTCTGAATGATTCATTTCTACACCTGTTGTAGCATTTACTGTGAACCATTTGCCATCATTACAATGAATCGATATTGGTGAATATGTGTCGTTTGATTTATCGTTAAGATAAAACATCTTATATTTAAGTGGTTTATCTTTCTCATAAGTTTTTATAAGGTTTAATATTGGCTCAAGACTATAAGAAGAAAGCATAGAAACAGAAGTAAATGTAAACTCTATAAATCTATGCTTTCTACCTAATAGAATATAATTACCAAAAGTGTTAGCAAGTGATGATATACTTGTATTATCATCAATTAGAATTGTGAGTTTAAGAGCTCTCATTGTTATGTGTCATACTGTTTAGTTTAAATTATCTAATAATTGAATTTCATTTGATAGTCTTGTTATCTCCATATCTAACTCCTCTGTTTGTCTTTGCTTTGAATAAAAAGTTAACTCTGTAATATCACCAAATTGAATAGTTTCTATCTCCTCTTGTAATTGTTTAATCACTATATCACTATTTGCATTTTCAATAAATTCTAGATCATATAACAATCTCATAATTAAAGCTGGATTATGTTCTACTATTCCAAGTTTTATCCTTTTCATTAAATCATCAATTTTATTTTGTTTATTACAGTTAAAGTCTTGTATGGCTATAAATAATTGACTCTCTAAATTAAATAAGTGATTATTTTCCACACTACTTTGTTTTTCATTTAAACTATCGAGAGCTAATTTTCTTTGTGATAATTGTGATAACTGTAAGGTTTTTAGGTTATGAAGTCTTTTTATTTTTTCTTTAGATTTAGTGATAAATATCTCTATGTCTTCAGATGTAATTGTGATGTTTGGATTAACTATTCCTTCAAGTATTGACGTCAATAGTTGTCTCTCTAAGGTTGTCATTTTCGTTTAGTTAAGCATGTCTTCTCTTATTTCTTTTATCTACTCTATTAATACGACGTTGGTCGTATTTACCTATACCGTGAATTGAATCATAGTAGCATTTAAAAGCTAAGTGGTATTTAAGTTTAACAAATTTATCTTTGAGAGTTCTCTTACATCCACACTGACATTTTGGGTTTCCATTGGTTGTTTCATTTTGCATAATTTAAGGATAGAGTTTTAATAGGTCTGTATACTTCCTAAGTATACGTTGTAGAACTAACCATGTGATTAAAGAGTTCTCTTTATAAGTAACTATTTCAAGTTTTTTATCTTGAATAAGAAGTATAAAGGATCTTTCACTTGTTATAATACCAACTAATAAGCTAATTATATCACGATTAAGTTGTTCAACTATGATACCACTACTAACTGTGAATTTAGAAGTTGGGTACAATTCGCGTAAGTTGGATACAATAGCTTGTATCGTTAATTGTATTAGTTTATTTTGTACTGTAATGAGATTATTCTCATCATGTTGTATAACACTACCTTGAGCATTACTACAAATCTTTTGTTTATTCATATTATGAAGGTTAAAACTAACCTGAAATTAAAATAAAAGTAATAGATAGGATTTTATACCTACATCTCCAACTACAATGTTGGACTCTAATTGAGCTACTATTACTTATGAAATAGTATCGTTATTCCACGATACATGACTAAAATGAGGATTAATAATCCTCCAATTGCTGCCAACTCTGGAAGAGCTATAACAGTAATTATACAACCCACTATGGAAAGTATAACTGATATAAAGAACATAGTTCTCATACATTGACTAATTTGTAATAGCTTACACCATTACTGATTTCTGGCCCTTCTGCAACTAATAAATCGAATCGAGGCTGAGCTGCTTCAGCTACCTCTTTTGAAACAATATATAGTTTCTGAAAATTTGGGTCAGGATATGGTAATCCTTCTACTTTACTATACTCTCTACGATAGATGATTGTCATATCAATATCTACTTTCCGCTTAAGGGTAATGTTACAACGAGCATGTCCGTTAAAAGTGAGTACTTTATACCCTAATCCGCTGTCTACTGTTATGCTACTTCCTGTGTAATTAAGGATTTGCATACGTTTTAAAATTTAAATTAACCTACTTTACTTTCGATTGGTTTCCTTATATCCCTAACATTCTCATTTTGAGAATCTGTAGGATAACTATAACCAAGTCTTTTATTCTCTTCTTCAATAAAATTAAATAAGTCTTCTAAACAGTTATAAACTGACTGTAAATACTTATAATTTGTTGAAGTTAAACTTTTACCAGGATCTTCCGGGCCTTTTCCTGGCTCACAAAAATTAAGTTTTGTGATTACCCCATTAATGAGTGTTACCTCAAATTTGCCCTCATTGTGCCATTCAAGGCTGTTTTTTATCTCTCTATGATGTTCCATTTTTAATTGTTAATTGTTAATAAAAATAGAGGTTACACCTTGCGTTTGTCCCTCTATTAACCTAAACCTAAAATTACTATAAATTGTAACAGGTGTTACAAAGTCTTTAATCATAGACTACAAAATATGAGTCTAATAGTTGTTTACTCTTTGGAAGTTGTTTATATTTTATATTGTTACCTTTAGGAACTATTGTCTCAATCACATGAACCATGTGTTTAGTTGTTTGTCCTAATAAGTGATAATCATACATTACTTTAACTGCTGTATTTCTATTTGAAGTTGAAAATTGTTCATCTACATTATACAAAATTTGCAGTAACTTATCTTCAAATGGATCAAGTGTCGCTTTTTCAGTTGTTTGTATGTTGCTATCACCTTTTTTATTATAATCCTGACTACTAATGGTTGAGATTAATTTAGGTAGACTAGCATTTAAAGTGTTAAGTGCATAAGTTGAGTTATACTTTGAAAGTTTATCTAATACAGGAATATCAAGTTTGATATTCTCAAGTAGTATTGTTTCGTTTATATAAATGTTCTGTAATGCTGCTAACTGTTTCTCTGTAATACTTCTGAACTTATAAAGATAAGTTAGAAGATCGATAGTAAACTCTTTAATAGATTGTGCTTTATTTGAATATAGAATACATGCAATCTTTAATAAGATCCATGCATTACTTCTATTTTTATTTTGAATGTCTTTAAGAGTATATCTTTTTGGGCGTGTTATTGTTTCCATAATGTTTATTTGATTTTAGTAAAGCTAAGGGCTGGTAATCGCAACCGCCGAGAAATAAATTAACACTTAAGTAATACATTTAGGTGAAACTCACTTAAGTTAAATCAATCATTCAATCTCTGTTTAGAATTCTTATTTCTCTACCTGACTGGTCTGTGTCTTAGCTATTTCTTTAAACTTACTTGTAAAGCATTCTGGTTGCCGCACTCTGAGTGCTAAGTTAGCTCAGTTGACAAATTCCATCTTATTTAACCCGTCTCCTGGCGGTATGGGTACTTTACCTATAAGTTTTGTAGCCTACAGAGATTTGATACTCCACCTTCGTCTGATGATTTTTTGTAGACGACGCACTCAATTATGCTAATAGGCTATGTTAATACTATCTTTGTTTCATGGCAATTTCCTTTAATAGTAATCACAATTGTAGATCTCCTACAACATCATACGATAGTAATTCTTTAGCTAACGCGCCCTCTCGTTAGCAATTTTAATAACTGTATATATAAGTGTAACTGTTACACCTAATAATATAAGCAATAAAGTTCCCATAAATTAGACGTTATCATTCCAAAGCTTTTAACCTAGCTTCAATTTCCTCAACCGTAAGATCATTAAGCTTATCCTCATGTCTCTTAGCTAGGAGTTCCTTAAGTTTAGTTGCCTCTTGTTGTTTGACAGTCTTAGCTAACTTATCATTAGCTTCAGCTTGTTTAGTTTCAACAATGAACTTTAGGATATCAAGCTTGATATCAAGTTCAGTATTGGCACTTGTTTTCTTCTCTAAGAGTGATTTCTTAGAGGTTTTATCTTTTTCATCGCTTAATACTATATAAATAGCATCTAAGCTTGTAAGAGATAGACTCCACAAATCTTCTGTTGTAAGAAGACCTTTAGAGGAAGCAAAGCGTAATTTCTCACGCGATGCTGTAATAAATAATTGTTCCATGATTTAAAAGTTGATTTTTAAGTTACGTTTGAAAGATCCTGAGACCCTTGCTATAATTGTATTCTGTTGTGTTTCAGAGAAGCCTACACCTGATAACTGGTGTTCATTAAATTGTATTTTAAGTTTAGAAGCCATCACTTCGAGAACCTTACGATTCTCGTTAAGTTTATTATTTAAAAACTCATTGTAAAATGGCCGTACTTCCTCGTTATTTACCGCTCCTTCAAGTATAAAGATGAAATGTTTATTACCAGTTTTAAGGGTATTTTCCCAATGGTTTGGAGATAACATAATACTTTTCACTTTAGTAAAGATATTAGTCTTTACTCCCCATTTCTCTTTAGAAGAAATATTCGAGTTAGTTGGTAATGATGGTTTGATAGTAAAGACACCTTGGTTAAGATTTACCACTGCAATATCCATTCTACCTAACACACGTGTGTTATGATGAAAGTTATATATCTCACCATTAAACTCAACTTGTGCTTTAAAACCTGTATTCATTAAACCATTATAGTTAACGATAGATAGTTTATAATTACCATCCTTCATCATATTGATATTGCTCCAGGTAATATTTTCAACTCTTACTTCTGGTTCATTAGAATGACCCCTCATATCAACATCAAGATTACCAGACATGCTTGATTTACTAATTCCTTTATAAGAACTATAATAAATCTCAGTACCATTAGGTTCAATAGCGTGAGCATCAAAGTCAGGAGTTCCTTTAGTATCTTCATCATTCCATTGAATTGAAAATCTTAAGACACCACTAACATCACCACCAGCAGACTTTACACGCTCTTTCATTGAGTCAGCAATTCCACCAACATAAGACCATGAAAATGGATTGTCCCATTTAAACATTGATGGTGATTTAGGATTAACTGCTGTAATTAAACTAATAAGGTTACTAAAGTGTGGCTGTTCAAGTAGAAGTTCAATAGTCTTAGCAGTTGGTACTACTTCTGTAAGGAACTTCTCAATTGTAATTTCTTCAACTTTCGATAAAGTCTTAGGATTAACCAAACTTGTTTTCTGTAAGTCACCAAAAATGTCACTTACCTCAGTACTACGATCTGTAAAGACAATATCATTAACACTTATGTCAGTTGATACTGCAAAACGCCGATCAAGAGATTCAAGATAACCAAGCTCCTCTATTTTCTTCTTTGCTTCTTCTATCATTCGAGGAGTAATAGCTGCAGTCGGTCTTTTGTAGTTCGTAGGTGCAACCTTCTTCTCATAACGTGGCAAAGCGTCATCAATCTCAATACCAACACTTAAATCTTCAAGGAATGTACCGATAACTGAACCTCTTATGTTGTTAAGATAAGGAGTTTTAAGTGAGTTTATCCATACAAACTCATCTTTACCGGTAGTTAATTGGTCGTATGACCTTTTAAGAAGTAAGAATGCTTTTACCATCTCTACAAATTCAGCACCACGATAAAGTGAACCCTGTTTTGTAAGCTCAATCATTGTTTCAAGTGAATCAATAGTAAACTCATCAAGTGCACGCTTAAGTGTTTGCTTACCTGTACGAAGGATACCTGCTTTTGAATCACGATCTTTCGCAGCTGTTAACGGTACATTACCAAGTTCTAACGAGAAATGCTGCCAATAAATCTTCTTTTCAGGATCAAAGTTCTTAGGTGTACCAACGATTCTTGACTCAGGAAGAAATACATCTGTAATTGGAAGTGATTCAATATAATCATTAACTAATGATATACTGTTCTCATACTCTTCTTCTATACCTCCAATGTTAAAATACCATAAACCTTGAGATTTATAGTTTTTGTCAATAAAACAGATACCGCTAAATTGACGTAAGAATGACTTACAACAATTACAGTTATTAGACTGTCTTATTACATCATTTTCAAACCCACTTAAGTAGAGTTCATACACTTTTTCTCGATCAACATTCTTATAAAAGATATGTTGCTCACCTTTAGCAAGCTGATTGTAGCGTTGCTGGACTAAATTTTTAACTTCACTAAACATAATTTGATCTTTTACAGGCGCACAATACCTGATTTGTTTAAAATACAATCTTTATATGCTCTCAGATTGTTTGTGTATGCAGAAGGATACGATCCTTCGATCCCGTGAGGAAGGAGTAACTTATGAACTCGTCAATTGTTAACTCGTACGGTGCCCAACACCGCCTTGCGATACATTTAATAAGTAGTAGTTATACAGTAGAAACACCGATCAGCATTTAGATTATAAGTGAGCAGGATACTGATCCTCGAGGAATTTACCAGCTTCAGAGACTCATAACCAGCATTACCTTGTACTTAGATTAACGGCTACTTAGCTATTACTACTGCTTTCCTACTATTTCTTTTTGATTGTTTTGAAGTGGAGTGTATGGGATTCGAACCCATGTCTTACTCATCATTATAAAGCTTTCTACATGTTTAACTCAATTTTTATCGATAGTAGAGTTCCATCTATTTAGTTTTACATTCTAACAAATGTTTAAAAGCTTCTATTACATTGCAGCTTAAATTAACTTTACATATTCCGCGTTTGGCCATAATTGTATGTTCAACTATCTGATTACACAGCCTAAGATCAGTATACTTTAACCCCAGATTAAGGGTCCACTATAACACTTTGTGTTAAGCTGCAATCCTCATAGAGGAAGTCCGGCTTGTCATGGAGATAACTTTACAGTTGCCATTTGAAATTTTGAAAGTTCTATTTAAAGTGGTCTCCTCACAACCCACTACATGCTTACTTTACTCTGTACGAGCAATCAATACCTGCACACCCCATGTAGTTTAAAAGTAACCACTTATACCAGTGGTTGTTGGTCCGTTTCTTATTCTAACCGTAGAAAGTAATCATCAACGAGTTTCCCATTATATTTATAATTCTCAGTTGGGTCTGGCCAGTAGCTTACTGGATAGCGCATGCAGCTTCTTTTTAAATCATCACATATTCTCCATCAGGTCCTCTAACTGGAATATAATTAGACTGCTCTTTAGGTTCTTCAAGTAACTCTGGAAACACTTCTTCTAACCATTCGTTAAAGTACTCTCTATCAATACTAAGAGGATAAACTTCTTTACCTGCTTCTCTTGATATGCCTTTCATGTAAGCCTCCCACATTGCAGTTCTTATTTCTTCATTCGTCATACTTACTTTGCTTTATCATTTGTTTGTATAAACTTTCAAACTTTATTCTCCTAACTTCTAACCATTGTGAATACTCTTGTTCTTCATTGAGTTTACCATTAGAACCAGCTTGATAAAATTGCCACATAAGTTCTTTTAAAACCTCTCCTATTTCTATCATTTGTTATTTCATAAAAGGTTTAAAGATCTCTACCATTAACCATACATAAAGCACTGACACCAACAGTTTGAAAACAGTAATTACCACTATTTCTTTTATTTTGTTGTTAGGCTGTTTCATTTCTATAATTTTTAAACCATTCATCAAAATATTTAGTGACATCTCCAGTAGTATCAGTGACTAACTTTAAACCTGCTTTATAAGCTTCTCGTAATAGCTCTATATACTCTAAATCTGAAACTTTGTAAACCTCATTGTAAAGATCAACAGGTATAAAATAAGCTGATAAACCTATCTCATCATGACCTTCAAGTTCCATACCAAGTATACATTCATTAAAGCGCTCGTGTTCCATGAAATCCTGACTTTCAGGCCATAGAACTAATTTATATGTATTTGACATTTTTTGTTTTAATTAATAGTTAAAGAGCATCTTACATAACAGAATACCTATTAAAATATCTTTTATGGCTCATTATGACGGATAGCTCTTTAACTTGATTTATAGTAAACTTAAAAATAAGGGTCATCATTCACTGAATAAATATCGTCAATTGGGAATTCTTCACCTGTTGTAGCAATTGCTACTATCTCTCCATCAAGACCTAAGTGACAGCTATTAAATAGTAAAGGATAGTCAAAATGAAAGACAATTAGTTTATCACCTTCTTGTAATATCATCTCAACATCTCCTGTTCTATGTAGCTTAAAGCTACAGGTTTTGAAGTTGGTTGAATGTCATGAAAGCTAACTGTACAATTAGTCAGTTTTGAAGCATGATGTACAAACTGGTCTTTAGAGAGCTTTTCGTGTTGTTCTTCGCTTATGGTGAACACTTTGTTTCCATAAGCAGGAATGATAAAATATAACATGATCTCATTTATTTGGTTTTAAGTTTAATTAATAGTTTAATTAGGTAATTCAACCCAGAATTTCTTATTACAATTAGGACAATGATATTGTACAAAGTCACCATCAGCAACTCCACCACCTTTACCGTAGTCTTCATCTATTTCAATAGCATCTGGATGTTGCCATCTTCCTTGTTGTTCTTTATTCCAAGGATTTTCTTTAGTACATATTTGTCTTTCCATTAGTGTTTTAGCTGATGGCTCAACAAGGAATTTGTTTACTGCCTGGTTTAATAAAAGCACCTGCTGGTATACCAGGTTTACCATTCATTGCGTTATAGTTACCCATCTTAGATGCTAACTTACGTTCTGCTTTCTTACGTCTACTTGATTTGCTCATTGTATAAAGTTAAAGTAATGTTGTTTAAGTTTATTTTTGGTTTCGTTCGATAACTCCGGTAAATGTAATAGGTTATTTAGGAAGATTTCAGGGTGTTTAGCATTACTCAAGAAGTAAACTAAATCATCCTCCATATCTTCATCTATTACTTCTCTCATTCCACCACATTCTTGAGGATGTGCACAATGCCTTAGACCTTGTCTCTGACATGTACTACAATAGTGAAATTTCATTGTTTTTAAGTTAAGATTCCGTCGTGTATTACTTTGTCGTTATAGGTAACTCTTACCCTATCAGCGTACTGATTGAAGCTACAATATTTACCAAATCGTTCTACTGCTTCATCTTCAACACATTCAATATATCCCCAACTCTTATGATGTATGTAAGGGTAGTGTTGAATGTCCCAGTAATCAAGGATATGACGGTCATCCCGTTTTAAAAAACTACTAGGTTGACCAAAAGCTTTAATACAAGCTTCTTTAGTATTCCAGTACCAAGTAACACTGATACTAGGTAGCTTATCCCAATTAGGATGAGAATCTTCAAACTCTTTTAAAGTGTATGCACCTGGATAATCATTATCTTTACCCCAAAAATTAATTTCTTGATCCTCAAATTCAGGACGAATTATCCAAGCACACTTCTTAGAATGCCAATCAGTTATAGGTACTCCATCAGAATACTGATGTTGTCCATCCATTGAGTTAATGTGTACTTTCATTTAGTGTTTTGGATTAAAAGCTATAAGGTTAATAGTGCTTTTTTAAATTCTCTTTTGAACACAGTTTGTAAATCTAAACTATCTTCTCCTTCTTGTAGAATATCTGGTAATGAAGTGCCTTTTGGTACAGCTAAAATTACTTTTATTAATACATTAGGTATTTTTTGACTGTGGTAATCACCTTGTTGAACATGTTTAGTATGTCTACGTTCTTTCATTTGGATTTCATAACTACGTTTAGTTAAAAACGATTGTACTTCTTCAATAGTGAAACTAGTTTCACTATTGACATAGCGATCTAGATAATAATCTTTACCTCTATCTTCACCAAAGTGTTCTCTGTATTGTTCTCTTGTTATCATGATTAGTTTTAATTAAAGGTGAAGCATGTTTCTCATGCCATTATAAAGATCAGGATCAAGATCAGGATATAAATCCACAGTTAAGTCTTCCCACATTCTTTCGAGTTCTCTATCAGTTGGATAACTGTATATTAAGGAGTCATTATCTAAAACTGGAAGTACGTGATCATTAAATGTGTTGTGTAAGAAGTTACACAACACATGATTACCTCTCTTATGAAGCAAACTCATCGATTCTCTTATGTAGAGTTTGTTATTGTCTCTTACATTCTTATGAGGACGAAGCCACATTATGTTATCATATTGCTTCCATGTTATATAGCTCCAATCATCATAAAATTCAAGAATACTATGAACAAATGATTTTTGTCTAAAGTCGTAAGTCTTGAATGCTAAAACATCATAACACTTATACCAAAAGTCATGGCAATGATCTGCAAGATCAATGTCTGCAATAAAGGATTTATCTCTTGTTGGTTGTTGTGATTGCCATACTTGATATCGTGGCGTTACTTGTTTTAGATACATGTTAGAGATCAGAGAGCTTAAAGTACTCTTGAGTGAAGACTATAGTCTAACTTTTAAATTTACTCTTTAGGGAAAAGTTGCTTTTGTAAGCTAAGCAAAATCTTTACACCTGCTTCAGCTTCTTCAAGTTTATTTATGGCGTTTACAATGTCCTTTGCACTAAAAGGAGTAGCAGACTTTTCATTTTCCACCATTTGTCTTAAACTAACAACTGATCGCTCTGAAGCTAAGATGTCTGCTTGTAACTGTAGCTCTGCATCCTCCACCTGATATTGGAGTTCCAGGGATTCTTTGGCCTCCTGTGATTGTTGGAGTCTTTCTTTGTACGATAATGTGCTCATGTTTTTTATTTGTTTTTAAATTTAATTCTGTGTATTGTATTTCAGGTATGTTCCACTTAAGAAATGTTGCTTTAATTGTTGTATAAATAATATGTCCACCTTCTAAAGCCCACCATACTTCATTTTTGTTATTAAAAGTAGCATGTTTCCAATACTCACCTCCTAATTCTTTCATTTTAGCTAGAATCTGAAGACTTATATCATAATTAGGTGAGTAAACTTTGAAGTTATTAGGGAAACTAGACTGCCAATCAACCATTACAAACTCATTACATGGGTCAATAGTTCCTCTATAAGTATTAAAACCTGGCTCACCATAAGTTATCTTTTTAGCTTGATCAGTTAAATGTTCGACTATGCCAACTCCTCTAGGTATGATTTGTTTACCTAAAATATCATTAACTGTAATAAGTTTATTACTGTGATAACTGAAGTAACTTGGAGTATTAGACCAACCAACGAGTCTGTCACTGTTTATAAATAAATAAGGTGCTTCAGGATTAACTGTCTCTACTTTAACTGTATTCCAACCATAGCCTAACTCAAATAGTTTCTTCTGTACCAAAACACTTTCTTCTGGTGTAACTTGTAGTTTGGTATTTCTAAAGTCTAATTCTTCAGTTACATTTAAACCATAGAAGCTATTGTAAAAATTTACAAAACCTTTAAGCGCTACATATGTTGAATGACTTGTTACATCAACAATATAAAAAACGCTTGAATGTACACTATCAACACTATACGTTATGTGTTTTGAGAGTTTTAAATCTGCCCAAGCATTGAGTACTTCTCCAGGAATTTCTTGACCTACTTCAACTTTTGTTATTGGTTTCATCTTCTTTTATTTTTAACCTTACTTATTAAAAGGTAAAACTACTAAATTAAGAGTAATCTAACAGTCTCACCTTTTAAGTAGTAAGCATTGAGTTAATTAACAGTTTCCATAACCACCTATTTGACCCGGCCCAACAGCTTTAGAGGCTTCCTTTTCAAACTTCTCCCAGGCTTCAAGATCAATGAAATCCGATACAATTTGAATTTTACTATCCCAGTGAATAAATGATGTACGATCCTTAACACAAACGTAAACTGGTACTTGACTTCCACCGGCTTTAGCTTCTTGTTTCTCTACAAATGGTAGAAGTGCGATCATATATCCAGCATGTCTAAAATGTACACCTCCACATGTAGGACACTTTAAAAGTTGAAGTTCATGTGGATCAGCTGTTTTTATCATTTCACTTTGATTGTAAGCCCCTAAATCCTGTGTGATTTGAAGCTGTTGCATTGGTATAGTTGTAAATTGTTCAATTGCTGCACCATAATCAAGAGCTAACTGCTCACGATGTTCTTCAGGGAAAGTGTTAATAAATGTCTCAAGTGATTGAGGTAAGTTTGGTGATGTGGCTAATAGTATAACTATTGCTTGATCAACTTCTGGTGTATCTGTTTTCATTATTATTTGGGTTTTAAATTTTAAAGATAAAGAACTCGTGTGATTGTTTCCAACCAAATCCATCTGCCTTGACCCAGTTAGATTCCTGTTATTTCACTGGCACGAGTATATTGTTAATTAAGACCACTTATTAGACGTTCTTCAAGGTTTTCGTCTATAATGATTACATTTTTATATGCATCGATAGTCTCCAATTGTTTAATAAAAGAATTCCAATTATCAATACGCATTACTGTTACACCTGTATTTAACTTTTGTGAAGCATACCTTGCAATATCGTAATCAATTTTATTACCTGTAGTAATAAGAAGTAGGTTTTGTTTACTTCTTTCAACTAGTTCAATACCTTCGAGGTATTTAGTGTATAGTATACATCTATCGCCATCTTTATTAAAATATTGAATTGCTGCTGAGGTTTCAGTTAACTCAGTAAGAACACCTCTTATTATTTCTCCAACAAAGGATGCTTTGACTATATCTCCTACTTTAAGAGCTTCGTCGTTTTGGTTTTCTGTCATGATTTATAATTGTTTTGTTTGGTTACTTGATTTGAAACTCCTTGAAGACCGAGACTATAAGAGAGTCTATCTAAGAGTTAATTAACTATTGATTATCATTGATTTTTTATTTAATAAAGAACGATTTACAGTCTCAATATCATTAAGGAGTGAGGCATCACCCTCACTCCAAACCAAATAACAGTTAGAATCTAGGGTTCTAACTACCGATCATGAGAAACAGTGAATACGTTACAGATGCGACCTGTGTAACTCCTGATAGTACGTATTAGTGCTATTAGTCAGCTCCTTGATGACTTTTATTGTGATTTACCGGTCTGAATTTCTTTTTTTCTTTTTGTTTCTTATTTGCATATTCTGTTTTTAATTCGTCTGTTGTCATGTCACGATGAGTTGTACCTTGTACTTTTGTTTCATCTTTCTTATTACTTGCCATTGTGTATTTTGTATTAAACTGTAATTGGAAGAATATGCATAGACAAACTCCCTGGCTTTTTGTTTTATTACAGTTAGACAAGAGATAAGGATCTGAGCCTATACACCTAAAGTGTCTCTTGTGGAAAGTTACGCATTGTTACGTACCCTTCTTCTACTCATTCCAATAGCCACCACTATGATAGCTATAATAGGCAAGAGTTGTGCTGTTAGTCCAATCCATAACATTGTAGTGTTTTTGAGATTAATAGATTTATCATTATCTCAGACTTTAGCGTGAGATGTTAGTTTAATTGCTGTCCTTTAAAGACATTTAAATACCTAAGTATACAATCTATCACCTTATTAATGATAAATGAGCTACTATAGTTTCTTCAGGATTTGGTATAAACATATTACTTGCTCAAGGTAATATAAAAGTCCCCATTGTTAGCTCCTGATTGCTTCATTTGTCTTTTGAGTACAAGGCCCAGTTCTACATTTTTACAAATGATTATAAAGGTGAGAGTTTGCAACCTCTTTTCCTACTGTAGAATGGCACACACTTAATGTAAATGAGAGAAGCTAGGTCTCAGCGGCCTAGCTATTACAACGATAAACTCTCATTTTTTAATATTATGAAGCACTCTGTTATAGCTTATTACTAAGACTAATACACTATGAATCATAATTTTTTAACAGGAATAGTTTACTCACCTGTTGATGCTTGGACACTCTCAAGCTTTGTCTTAGTGGGTTCTTTCAATGTATTACTACATCGTGAAATCTTATAAAGATCTATCACACACCTCATACTTGGATACAAGGTTGTTCATTTATAGCACTCCAAGATACTACTTATTGAACTAACTACACTGAGACCCTAGATTCTATCTCACATTCGGATTATTAGGTATTGTAGTTATATTTTAAAAACAGAGCTCATGACGAAAACCCGGCGTAGTAAACTACAGTCATGGTAACATATCTCTATATAATTCGAAGCGGTTTTGCACTCTGTTTAAATTTTCAAACTCAAAGCTCTTATTTAAGTACTATACAGCTAGACGTATACATAGCTTTTATTTGTATAGGTTCTGTTCTCTGAACAACCGCCATTACTTAAATAGCTTTCTTTGAGTTATATTTTAATATAATTACTCGTTCTAAATAACTGTTGAATAAATCCTTCCTGATCTACTGCTTACTTCAATTATTGACGAGTAATTATATTTTTTAATCTTTGATACCTTTTAAGTAGTAAATGTAACGTGGAGGTGTTAGTAATTTCTTATATGTATAAATTTTTTAAAGCTCCAACTACGTACGTAGCCTTGCTAGTACGAATAACGCTGTCCTAATAAAAGTTAGGAGCCTATGGGATTCTGCTACTGTTTACCCCACCATTTTACTGGAAACCCCGGTTATCCTTTTGGCCCGGAAGGTCAGCTTTAGGTTATCAACCCTACATTTAGACTAAGCAAGCCTAGTCGGAGATAAGCCCGACTCGTATCTTATATGCACTCAAATAAGTTGTCTAGCCATTTATGATCTTTGATATCTAGTGCATGTTGTTTTAATACCTGTTCTTTCTCTTCTTCACTTGACCATGTAAGTAATTGTGATGCAGGATTTGGTGTTCCAGCATAGATGTCTAAAGCTATCATAAATGGTAACTCTTTTGATCTGCATAATTCTTTGATGGTTTCATTATGATGATACGCTTTGTATAGAATTACAATACCTCGTTTACCTTCTGTCTTGATCTCTAATGCATCTGCTATTTCTGTGTTCATGACTATTTGGTTTAAATGTAAGTATAGTGTATGGGACTTGAACCCATGATCTTCACATTGAAAATGTGACGTCTTAACCAGCTTGACCAACACTACATGACTTGCCCTCCTTATTAAAAGGTGAAACTAGTATAAAGATTTAAAGTAAACCATATGCAATTCGAATGCAAACCTCCTTTCGACGTCGTTACAGGTGTTCTCTGACTGAGTAGCCAGCTTAAACTAATGGTTTAATTGTACAGTAGTACAATGTGGTTTTGGCCCAACATTTAGTTGTAGGCACTTTGTTTTTCATGTTACTTGATTTTATTGCCACTCTCTTCCTTTTATTAATGCAATACCTAACGGTTTTGAATCTACTACAAATTGCCATGTGTAATCTGTAACCATCCATAACTTATCACACGTTAAATCATAAGAACAAAATGTAAGTCCATTTGAAGTAGCTTTATAATTATAAAGCTTCCATCTTATTTGATCTTTATCTCTAACTAATTGTGTTAATTTATAGATTATTTGGTTATAAACCACGTTATCAATTTGTATTGTGTTGCGTTTAATTTCAGTACTATATGTTGGTTCTGCTCTACTCATCTTCTTTTGAGGAAGTTGTAAGCCCTCGAACTGTTCATTAATTGGCCATAAAACAAATAGAAAAACGCTTTGATTAATTAGTGGTTTTTTCATGTTATTTAGTTTTACATTTAGCTGATGGCTCTTAGCTGATGGCTCTTAGCTGATGGCTCTTAGCTGATGGCTCTTAAAGTAAGGAGTTAGTATTGCTACTAACTCCTAATTGAATGAAAAGATAATAAAAGAAATAAACTATAATAGTGATTGTAATGTTTGAAAGTTTAATTAAATATTTTGTTTGACGTGTTTTACGTTCTAAAATCATTTATTAATCTTCCTGTAACGCTACAATTCGTTATAGGCTAATAAAGAGGAGTAAACTCTCTACCGTAACTTGACCTTTACTCTTCATTAGTTAATTATAAATGCTACCTTTATTACTCTGTTGAGTATAATTAAGCCGTGTCGCTATATGCTATCCTGTGACTCATTTATAATTAAATATTTAGTGATCGTAACATTTGTATTAAGGTTACAATTCGTTATAGAATCAGTAACTAAGATAGTTCCCACTATTCTTTCTAACTTAGTTAACAAACGGTTGGTTACACATTATGGATTTGAACCACAATCAAGAGAACCAAAATCTCCTATCCTAGCCAGTTGGACGAATGTGCAATTTAACTTTAAGAATAATATAATTACTGCTTATGAGGATTAAGGTAATACTCATAAGCTACCACCAGCCATCCATCTCAAGTACCCACATGTGACCATCCTTAAGGTTTTACATATAGTAATCTTGGTTCCTCACTATACTATTCTTTTAACTTAGAATTGCTATTATGATTCCTATTACTAAAAAAAGTAAAAAGATTAATAGACATTCTTTGAATGTTTGTGGATCAGGGTAAGTCGTCATCTTCTATAAGTTTTTTAATTAAATATCGAATAGTTAAACCTGTTCCTACTATAAGTACAGCTAATGTACCTAGAATGTAATAAAATATTTCCATTGACTTTGTTTTTAATGGTTATCGTAGCCATTATAATAAATCCATGCTTTTAGACATAGAATACAAGTATAAACAAGTGCTACGATTAATAAAAGATAGATCATACTTTGTTTTGATAATTTGTGATTGTAAATGGTTTAATGACCGATTTAATTGAAGGGAGTTGCTGTTCGTTTTGAAGTAGAGTGATGAAAGCAGCTTGTGTCTTTAAATCTTTGAATTCTTGTTCTTTAAGGTCTCCTTGATAAACTCTTAAAGTTTCTCTTGGAAGTATGATTAAAGTATAAATATTCATAATATTTGGTGACCATTTCCCTGTCATCACTCTACCTAAAACTGTTGTAATTTGCATTTTAAAAATGTTGCTCACTGTTACCAGGATAATTATAGTTATCAGAAGGTAAAGCATCACTACCGTCAAATGTTCCAATAGGTTCAACTACTGGAACTTCATCATCAATCCAATTTTTTAGGTATTGTAATTTACTGATTGTTAAAGGCTGAATGATAAAGTTATCAGGTAATATTGATGGAATTAAAGGTTGACCAATCTCGTCTTCATCGAGATTGTAAGTTACGAACTCTGGTGTTTGTAAAGCTTCAGGTAAACCTAACCATTCAGGTAAGTCACCACCATGAAACCAGAAGGCTTCAAGAATAGTTATTACACTGTGTTTGACAAGTGGTTCGTTAATTTCCTCTTTGATTTCTTCGACGCCCTCAATACTTGTGTGTAATGCATCAAGTCCTTGATTGACATACGTGTCAATTAAAGCTTGAAATTTTGGTGTGTAAAGTCTGATTATTCTCATGATTTTGGTTTTAAGTTTGTTGTTTTATAACCACTTTGGTGGATTTCCTGGTAATTTACTTGCTAAATATTTGAATAGTAAACGAACTAAATATCCTAATACAAATATCCAAGAAGATAAAGCTATTATTAAAGTTAATAGTATATCATCCCAAGTCCACTCTGTACTTATAGATTTTATAAAAATCCGCTTAACTAATTTGTAGGCTATAACATAACCTATAAAGTATATTGCTGTTAATATCATAACTTAACTGTTTAATAATAAGATGAATAAGATGAATAACAATAAAGCTATCCATTCAATTTTGTTTAGTTTCATAATGTTTAAATTAAGGAGTTTAGTATTGCTACTAAACTCCAGCTGTTGATTTGATTTCGCACTTCAAATGTTCTTACTGCTCTTTAGGTAATTTAAGAGTTTTCCTATAATCCTCTATAATTATTGTATAAATAGATGGTGGATAATAAAAACCTTCACTATTAATGTGGAGCTCGTCGCCTTGTTTAAATACAGTATCTATGTCTAAGGGGATATAGACAGGAGTAACATCTCCAGCTTTTGCATTTATTGGTGAGTTTAACCATTTTCCTCTATAGACTTTATAAGTTATAGAGTCAGAGGTTGAAGCCACATATGTTCCTGAATAACAGGATTGAAAGCTTAATGCGATTAAGCTGATGAATAAAATAATTGTTGTTTTCATGATTATTTGGTTTTTATGTTGATTATTTGATTTCTTTAGAATAAACATACGCTTGCTACTTACTTTTACATGAACGTGTACACATTATGTTAATAACCTAAATAGTGTTGATACTGCTTTATAAATGGAAACCCATTTTGTAGAACTATACCTGCAATTAAGCAAGGCTACAAGAATATTTTTCGTATGTTTAGTTTTTAAAGCTCAACCTTTGCTATAAAAGGTTGAGCCGAGTGTTGTATTACCATCTTTAATATTTCACCACCGTTAAAGACCTTGTCCAAACAGAATGGTATTGATGATTTGTAAGCTGGCATGATTAGTCTTTTAGCTCCTCAAATCCTATTCCTTTTACAAGATAGAATTTGTCATCGTCTTGGATAACATCTCCTACTGATGTACTACGTACTCCTGGATTCCATTCTTCATCCAGATTCTGTGATTTCTTAAATGCTTCATCTAATGATGTTGCATTAACAAAACCTACATACTTACGTGGTTGACTTTTGGTTTCAGTAAACTTTAAAGGACCAGTTGCATGATGAATGTGAAATTGTCCTTCTTCCTCCTGAACAGGTGGAAATAACTCTTGCCATTCTTCATCTATAATACCTGTAAGGTAGAACTCTCTTAAATCTTGTGGCAAATTACTGAAAGCGTCTTGAAGATGAGCACCTTTTTCATAGGCTGCGATTTGTTCTTGTGTAATAGGAAGATCTATTGTCCTCTCTATTCCACTGTACTGTGAAACTCGTGTTATATTCATGATGATTATTTGGTTACTTTTTAATAACAGGAATAGCTTCTTCACCTGTATATAGATATACCTTCTACGCGTGCGACTTAATGAGATATCCTTTGTGTAGTTTCAACACTTCTCCCTGCTAGGGTTGTTTAGATTTAAGGGAATAGTTTTCTCACCCTTTATATTACCACTCATCAGGATTCATAGCCTGTGGTAACTTTGCATACTCTTTCAATGCTCTAACTTGTTTTGTGTGGATAGTTATTTAAGGTTTTCTCTATCCCAGCAACCAGGCTTCTACTATTTTTGATTTCAGTGGTTCAGCTTATTCCCACTTCTTCTTGTTTCTCGTTATTTGCTTTCATTGGTACAAGTCAATTAAGCTCAACAATTTGTCCTTCATTGTGTTAGTCTTCCCTCTTGGACTACAGAGTGTAATTAAACGCACCGTCTCCGATTTACACGGATCATAACAACTATCTTATAAATTGCTGTTATAATGGCTCAAGGTCGCTTAGTTGTCTTTTAAACAACATAACTGATGCGTATTTTTGGCCTTTGCACTACACTTCTTAGCCTGTGTTAGGGTGAGATTGATTACTCACTTGGTCGCTGGCCCAGCTGTTTACTGGCTTTTTAACTGATTGGTTAAATAATACATGCATTAGCTAACTTGAAAAGAGTTAGCGGTGATTAATAAATGTCTCACAACATTAATGGCTGTTCATAAACTAGCTTAATTAGAGCAAATGAGTCGAGATTCGAACTCAATGAAACGTGATAGTTAAATAAAAAACGATGTATGAACTATGGAAACAAAAACTCTTAACTATCTATTCCTTTCCTACCTCATTTAATTAAACACTAAACTATGTATAATTCCTGCCAACGGAAGCTATTATCACCAACAATTGCCGGCAAAGTCCGCACGCCGTATTAATGGACTTACAAATTATACTATAGTTTAGTGTTTAAAGAGTTAGATATTGCTATCTAACTCTGTGTTTGTTATTCAATGATTTCACCTAACAACCACTCGCGAATGTCAAGAAGTAAGAACTTCTGAGCAATGTAAGTGTCTGGATTAAAGTTACCAATTCGGTGATTTGGATTTGTCTCAATCCTTTCTGCATTTGCTTTCTCTTTACCCGATTCTTCATCACGTTCTTCTTCACAATGTTTCATTCTTGCTTCAAGCCATTTGCGCATTAACATGACTTCAACACGGTTGAGTTCAATGTGAAACATAGCTTCGTCTTTAATGTCGTAATACGCCTTTTCAAGTGCATAATGACTTAATTTACGAAAGAGAGTGTTTGCTTCATCACTTGTTAGTTTATGATGAAAGACGCCAAGTAAGATTTGCCTTACTGAAAACAATGACAATGTGAAGAGTGCTGAAATGTTGAAATTTACGTATCTAGGTTCGTTAACGGTTTGTACGTTTGAGGTTTTAAAGCCTGTTAATGGGATGTTTGATGTGTTCATGATCTTTGATTATTTGGTTTTTATGATTATTTGGTTTCTTTTTAATTGAGAGTTTAATATTGCTATTAAACTCTCAAGTGTTAATGTTTGTTTTCTGTGATCATAAAGTCATAAGAGTTTCTTGTATTACCTACACTAAATTCCATATAACCATACTCACAATTCTTGTCTCTGTATTCCTGATTCCCTACTAAATGGTCTTTAGACCATTCTTTAAAATCTTCTTCGTTGACAATCTTAGTATCTTCTGTGTATACTAAAAGAATTTCTTTCTTGTGTGTTTCAGAAGAACTTGTATGAGGTCTCATTAATATTAATTTACCTTCTAATACAACTTTGTTGCTTTTGTTCATAATGTAAAAGTACATGATCTTTGATGTTTTTAATATGATGTTATTTGGTTATTTGGTTATTTACTCTTTTGGATATTAACACTCCCTTACTCCTATTTTATTTAAACAATTGTTTAAAACAACTTTTAATAGTCTGAAAGGTGATTTGTGGTTTTATTTTCATTCATCGTAATATTACGATTGATCGAAAAATGATCATTTTTGAACGAAATTGAGCACTTAAATTTACACCACCAAGTTAAAAATAGACTTAGTTCCGTTTTTAGACTAATGGAGTGGATGTGTACTACAAGCTTGTATTTGATCTACGAGATTCTCGTAATTGAAAATAACCGCTATGTCGATCGACTATTCCATTCATTTCAATTACAAAATTAACACTCTCAAGTCCATACTAGACATGAGAGTAAGAAAAGAGAAAGCTTACACTTTCTCTTTTCTTTTAGCTGGTTGTTTAACTTCATTTGGATCTATTTCAACATATACCCATTTGTCCTCACCCTCTTTTGCATCATGTTTCCATGTTGCTTTATGAGTTCTTTTCCATTCTTCATACTGTTCAAATGTCATATCTACAGCTCGATTAGTTGTAGGTTCACTGTGTATCATTGTAGTATAGCCGTTATAGTTCTTTATAACAATTATAAATAATGGGACATCAAGTTCGATAACAGAGTAAAGTTTATCTGAATGTTTATAGAAAGGTTCAGTTCTAACATTTGCAGCTGATGCTTTATTTAAAGCACCTTGAATTACATGATTTGCACCAACTGTAACATTTAATGATAATACCTGAGGCATATCTATTACATTAAAAGAGAAAGCATGTACTGGATCAATAACTAGTAATATCTTCATGATGTTGATTATTTGGTTAAGACACAAACTGTGTTTCGGCTATTCTTTTTTAAGCCTCATCAGTTAACCTTACTTCTTAATTAAAACTATGCTTACACATTACAAGGTAAGACTGATATCTTACTTTATAAGTGACTGTTCCTTGACTTCTATGCTTACACATAGAGTTACTCCCTCCTTGACTTATACAATATCATTGCACACCGTTTACGCGCGTAGTTCCTTAATGGAAATGCTACGTGATACTAAAATTGCTACACTATCAATATGTAATGATACACGAAGCGATCTTTAGATCCACGCGTTGTATGCCTTGTATATCGAAGAGCGATAGACCTTACATATCGAAGAGTGATAGACCTTGCATATCGAAGCGTAATGAAGAGCGAAGTTAAAATCGAATGCGAAGCATGAGTACTGTTATACCAAACTAAACTATGAGCCCTTTCGGACCCATAGTTTAATCAACGCTTACTACTTAGGCATAATGTTAAAGGTATAACAATTTGCCTTGTTTTCACTTTGTACAGAACCATCAGGATTCTTCCTGATGACGTTGTTTTGAGCATTATCATCTCTGAAAAATGCAGTGCAAACTAACCGTTTGCCTACCAGTGAGTCAATTAACTCACTTGGTTTAATTTCGGGATAAGGGATAACCCTAGTAACTTCACCGGCAGCATCCAGGAAGGAAAACACTGTTTTAGATTTGCCTTGTGCAAGCAAACCCAATGTAATCTTCTTGCCGTCTTTAAAGACGATCATCCTTGCATGCGGATTGTCTCCGATATCCGCAATGGTGTATTTCGTATCTTCAGAGCCGTCTTCTTTCTTACCTTTAATGGTAACAGTCTGCGGTTGAGTAAGTTTACGAACGTTTGGCGCGGTAGTTGTATCGATTTCTTCCCAACCGATGGACACTATCTCACCTGAATAGCCCTGAAACATAGCACCGGAAATACCGGAGAACGACAAAATAGAAGTGTTTGGGTCAGCTTGTTTAAGCTCTAACTCGAACAAAGCCTTAAGCTCTGCTTTTGTGGGGTTTTTTTTCTCAATCATTGTAGTGATTTTTTAAGATTAATGAATAAATAAATGATTTGTACGGAAGATGGTGAGGGGGTAACAAACTGACCTCTTGAAATGACACCTCCTTACACATGATTTTTAAAAATTTTATAAAAAATAAAAAATAATATATATAAAAAATTTTATAGAAGGATGAGGCTTATATCAGAGTCATAGAATCAAAAAGACCTAAAACTAAATAATAGCTTTTTATTTTTTGAAATTTCATAAGTTTAGAATTTGTGACTTAATCTATTTAAAACTAAATTTGCTATTTTCAATTATTTTTAGTATCTTTACATATGATTTATTTTATACAAGCAGACAACTATGTTAAGGTTGGTTATACATCAAATTTAAAGAAAAGATTTCAAGATTATGTAACAGAGAACCCTAACAAGGTAATACTAATAGCTCAATGTAATGGTGCGTATGATATTGAAAATAAGATACATAAACAACTTAAAGACTTTCATCATCGTGCAGAATGGTTTCATCTAAATAAAGAATCAGAAACATTAATTAAAAAGATAGTAAAAGAAAATAAAGATAATATTGAACCTAAATATGTAAAAAAGAAAAGAGTAAAGCGATTGCATCTTAAAGTCCTAGAGATATTAAAAAGTCACTGTACCTTAACTAGAGAGTTACTTATAACATCAGATATAAAGAAAAAGATAGCAGAAGAGTTTAACGTACAACTAGCTACAATAAATAATCATATTAAGAAATTAGAAAAATTAGGAAAAATAAAGAAGTTGGAAACTACTTACTATATAAATTAAAAGTTTGATTTTTCAAAAAGTGTCCTTAATATATAAGAAGGAAATAAGCCAAAAACGGCCAAATTTTATATAATTAAGGCATATCTCCAAGTTCAATAGACGAACTTTTAGTCTATTGAACTAAAAAACAATCTTATGAACTATTTTATTATATTTTTATTATAATTATTTGGAAATGTCAAAAAATTTTCTTATATTTGTATTATAACAAAATAATACTATGAGTAAGCATGAAGTAAAAAGTACAGTTAGAGAATACGTAGATCAAGATACAGGTGAGATATCTTTAATAGAAACACAGAAAACTCATATAATCAAAGTTGTAGAAGAAGAGTTTTTTATGATGCATGTGAAGTTATTAAAAAATTACTACGACTTAGATCATGTATCAGACTTTAGATTAATTGTTAAGTTATGTGAATTAGCAGAATTTAATACAGGTAGTGTTAGTATAAGCACTGGTAAAAGACAAGAGATATGTAAAGAACTTAATATAAATACTACTAACTTTTCAAAGTACATCAAAAGATTAAAAGATAAAAAATTAATAACAGGAGATAAAGGAGAATATCTAATCAATCCAGGAATATTTTGGAAAGGTGATAGAAGAGAAAGAAAAAAGTTACTAGATTCAGGAAGTTTATCAGTAGTATTTGAATTTAGGAAAGAGGAGTAAAATGAAGTGTCCAAAGTTTATTAAAAGATTTATAACAAGATTAGAGTATACACACGAATGGCTACAGTGGCAGTTAATTAAATATTATTACGGATGTTAAATTGGTTAACAGGAGGAATCCTAACAAAAATAGGTATAGTAGCATTAGTATTAATGGCAGGTACTATATTTTATCTTCATACACAAAATGTGAAGTTACAGACTAAAGTAGATAACACAACACAAAATATCAAATCAATTAATTTTGGTACTAAGGTATTTAAAAATGATTCAGGACAATGGCAAGCTACTTCAATAGAACAGAATAAAACTATTGCACAACTTAAGCAAGATAAAGATTCAATTAACTTAGTTAACTTAAAATTAGCTAAACAGTTGAAATTAAAACCTAAAGAGATTACAGAAATAGGTCAAGTAGATACAAAACTTATACATGATACATCAACTATATTTATACCTCATAAAGATACAACATATGATTTTTCAGTAAAACCATATGTAACAAACAAAGTAAAAATTAAAGGAGATTCAATCTCGAATGATTTGCAAGTTAGTAACGATCAATCTTTAGTATGGCATACTAAGAGAGAGACAATAGATCCTCCTAAAAGTTTTTTCTTACTTCGTTGGTTTCAGAAGAGACAAACTATCACTTATATTGATATTATAAATAGTAATAAACTTATAAGAACTACACAGCAGTCATTTCAAATAATCAATAAATAATCAATAGAGTTACCTCATCAGTAACTCTATTTTATTTTAAATTAAATTTGGTAGTTTCAGTATTATTTAGTATCTTTGTAAACTTTGTGTTGGAACGTACTAGCACTATTTAAACCTTGACTACTTTATGTTTACACAAATCATCAACTCTATCATTAATGGTACTATAACAAAGCTTATCACAACTTATCATAACTGGAGTCATCTTAAGTTTTACTTTGTTGTTAGTCTTATATTCTTACTTTTACTTGGTTTCTTATATAAGGATACAGTAGTAATGCTAGCTAGTGATTTAATTAGTAATCAGATACAATTTAGAGAGTGTAGAGATATTGAGGGTCTTAGTAAATATATGAATGAAACAGTAAAGAAAGATAAAATTATAAACTCATATACAGTATATCTTTATCAACCGATCAATAGTTCAATCTATAAAAAGCTTGTAGTTAGTGATGACACTATTATAATGCATAGTCCTGTACTTCAAGGTATATATTTAAGAACACAACCAACAATTAATAAAGAGTTAGAACTTCATTCATATTACCTTGCTGATAGAGATGAGTTTATGAGTCATGAAGATACAAAGTATTGGTCTATGAATGGAGCAGATACAAGATTAGGTTATGCATTAAAGATAGATTCAAAAGTAATAGGAGAAGTTTGGATTGATTTCAAAGTTAACCCCACACCACTTGAGTTAGAAAGAGTACTTAAAGAGGTCTCACCAGCGTTATATACATATATACTATAAAATTAAAAATGAAAGAATGATAAATGGAAAATGAACAGTACGACAAAGTTAATGGTGACATTGCTTTCACCGAATCGACACACACTTATGTAAACACTAAACATTTAGATAGAAAATACATATCGGTAACTACACTTATTGGAGAGTATCATCAGAAATTTGACTCTGAATTTTGGGCAAGTTATAAGGCATGCGAAGCGTTAATGGGTTCTCAGTTTGAAAAATTAGGATTAAAGTTCGAACTCTTAGAGAAAAAGAAGTTTGATAGTGTCTATCTCGATACATTTGAAATTGATTATAATGAATTTGAAGAGAAAAAGCAAGAGATATTAGCATCATATGGTATGGCAAATAAAGTTGCATGTGAACGTGGTAACATAATACATAATGCTAAAGAGAATCAGTTTTATGAGAAAGCAGTCCATAGGCTACAAGATTATAACTTCGATCTTCACACATTAAATGGAGACTTTGCTTGTCAAAGACATGACTTTACTCTTAATAGAGATAAGGCTATACTACCTGAATACTTAATGTATTACTCTACTAAAGATGGAATACTTAATATTGCTGGTCAAGCTGATATAGTAATAAAAGACGGTAATGATATTTACATACTTGATCACAAATCTAATGCTAAAGGTATTAAAAATAAAGCATACTTCGATGTGAAGAAAAAGAAGAAACAGATGATGTTCTATCCTATAAATAATATGGATGATCATATGTTAAATCACTACACACTTCAATTATCATTATATGCTTGGATACTTCAAAAGATAAGTCCAGATTTTCAAATTAAACTTCTACGCCTTCTTCATATAGATGGTAATCAAAAGGAAACAATCTACGACCTTGATTATAAAAGGGAGGAAGTAGAAAGAATGCTTAAGCATTATAAAAAGACATTAAAGGTGCAACACTATCGTGAGACAGGAGAGTTGCAGAGAGGAGAAGAAGACTAATGCAATCAAGAGATGATAAATTAAGAGAGCAACAAGATTTAATTAATGAGTATAAATCATTAAAGAATCAACTCTATAGAATAAAATTTAGAATCCTATATGAGAATCTTCAAGACTATAAAAGAGTAAGAGAAGTTATAGCAAGATTAAATGATTTAAAAATAGAATTGGAATTAGTATTTAGTAAAGGAGATTTAGAAGCAGCTTATGATGAAGTATATTATCATGGTAATATGCATAGATGGGATTGGGAAATAGAGGAAGCAAAACTAATAGAAGAACTTTCTTCACTAGAATTATATTAATGAAAGCTAGTCAAATAGTTAGAGCACATATTAAGGAAGCCTTAAATCAAGGACTTCCACTATCGGAAGCACGAATGAAGATATGTAGAACTTGTCCATTATTTGATCAAGGAGTTTTTGGTCCTATATGCAATCCTAACTTATACCTTAATCCAATTACTAATGAAACTAGTTACATAGTTAAACAAGGTTTTACTAAAGGATGTGGTTGCCGTTTAAATGCAAAGACAAGAATAGAAGATGCAGAATGTCCAATGAATCCACCAAAATGGTAAGAATTAATGAAAATTAAAATAGAGAACGATAGAATAGAAGTATATACATTAATTACAGTGCTTCAAGATATAATGAATAATGTTTTATTAGTAGATGAAATAGATTTAAATAACGTTACTTTAAAACGTAGTTTAGTACCATCAACACCTTCTATAGAAGATTTAAGTGAAGAGAATGATATTATCATAGATCAGGAAGATCTTGATTATATTGAAGAACTAAGTGGGGTACAAGAGAGTATGCTACCTAAATATATAAAACCTTTTATATCTATAGAGGATATAAAAGAATCAGATATAAATTTAGAACCTAATGAAATACATCGTTATATAGACACTGATACTATGTCAGTAGGAGATAATGTAACACCAGTTATTAAACAAAAGAAATGATTATATGTTAAGAGACGAACCACTAAGAAGAATAGAAAGAGATAATTGGGAAAATCCAATACAAGAAAGAAATGAACAAGTAATGACTCAATTAGAAGAGTATCAGATGCTAGTAGAAATATTAAAAATATATCATGAAGATATGTCTATAGAAGAGCAAGAAAAGTTCAAAGATGAATACATACAACTTGATTGGAATATGAGGTTATTACATAAAGCTTTATATGATAATACAACTAAAGACTTTGAGGATGTTTTAGAAGACTACTTAGAAGATAAAGATAATGTAGTATCATTCTACACTAAAGAAGAACAAAAGCTAGCAGCTCAAACTGCTAAAGAATTATATAATACAGATATATTAGTATGTGAAATGGATGCACCTGAATTATGTTGTGATGAACTATGATACATGATAGTGAAAAAACTGGAAGATTAAACTGGCTTACTATTAGGAAGCAACAACAAGAATCTACATTAAAGAAAATACAAGAAGAATTAGAGATACTACATCCTAATGCTTCTACAATAATAGATCTAGAAAGATGGCGTGAATTACATAAGAATGATAAACTCCATAAAAGTCTTTTACTAGAAATTAATAATGAAATAGAAGCTTATTCTAAACTTCAAGATATATCTGAATTAGATATAGTAAATGAACTTATAGCTATTCAAGAACTACAGATTATAGATGATTGGGATGACGATGGAAATGTTATTTATGAGGAACCTGAAACGGAATTAGAGAGAGCCAAACTCATAAGAGAAATTCCTGGACTTGATATATGTGTAATAGAAGAACCTCTTACATGTTGTGATGAACTACCAGTAATCGATCATACAGAAAAATATAATAAGTTTAATGGTAAATTATTAAGTGAACACGATATGCCACCAGAAGAAACTACTGATGAAGATCCACTAGAAATGCCAAGATTTGAAATATGGGCAGATAAAGGCACAGGTTATAACTTAGATACTAATACATACATAGAGTAATAAAATAAATAAGACAATGGAATTAAGAGTAACAAAAGACACATTTGCATTTAAGATAGTAGAAAATCCTTTTATGAAGGTGGTAACAGATTCAGGTATCTATCTTGGAGCTAGAGGATCATACTCAAGTCAAGAGACTGGTGTGATGGAACAACTTGCTCAAACAATACAGTTTGGTATTGTAACTATAGTAGGTCCTGATTGTAAAGTGGTATCAGTAGGTGACGGTGTATATTTTAATGTACATAGTATAGAACCTATACCTTTTTATGAACCAGTTTGGGTATTACACGAAGGTAATATAAGAGCATGGGTAAAAGATGATGGAACATTAGCAGGTCTAATTGCAGATAAAGAAGAAGAGCTTAAAGCAGAAGCATTTAAAACTTCTATAGCTTTAAATAGCAAACCAATAGCAGGAGAACCAGGTTCAGGTTTAACATTAGTACGATAACAATATGATAGAAAATATAGAAAAAGTCTTCTTCATTCCAGGAGACTTAGTAACAATAAAACACGATCTCCCTAATAAACCAACAATGTTGGTTAAAGGTAAAGAGACAAAGACATTTAAAGATATAGAAGGAGCACACTTCATTGGTATTAAGTGCTTTTGGTTTACAACTGAAGGTTTATATCAGGAATCCATATACAATACTAAGGACCTGTCAAAGGTAGATTCTTCTAACGCTTATAAAACAGATTATACTAACTTTTATTCTAGTTCAGAATTGAAATTATCTGGAACTGGTACAACAACGTTTAAAAATTATTAATATTACTACCAATCTTAACCTTATATGGATAGTCAAACACAACAGCAATTTATAGCCTGGTTAGGCGATAAACTTCAAGCCAAAGATCAAGGAGATTTACAAAAGAAACTTCAAACATTAGGTGATGATGGTATTCGTAAAGCGTATGATCAATTCACATCTGAAAAGTCTGATGCAGATGATAATCAAGAAGAAGCAGAAGATAATGGAGTTCAAAGTAATAAACTAGGTGGTCAACTTCACTATATAAAATGTCTTCAAGCTTTTGCTAAAGGTGGTCATATTGAAATGGAGAAGTGTGGCTGTGGAGGTAAAATGGCTAAAGGTGGTGAACTAGTTAATAGAGGTTCAGTTTCTATTAAGAAAGATAAAGGTTCTATTAAAGATTCTGATAACTCTAAAATTAAACCTAAAGGTCAAAAGATAAGTCATGGATACGATCCAGCAGAAATGTCTGATAAACCAACTAAAGGTAAAAAGAAAGAAATGAAAAAAGGCGGTTTAATGCAAGCTGATATTATAGGTAAAGATAAAAAAGGTGGTCGTCTAAATGCTACAGAAGGCTTTAAGAAAGGTGGAAAAGCAGAAGAGATGAAAACTGGTGCTCGTATGGAATTTAAAAAAGGTGGTATGGCTAAGAAAGCAGAAGGTGGTACTTTAACTTCTACACTATTATCTCTTGCACGTGGTGGTAGAGTTGAAGAAGGCGGTCTTACTCAATCGTATCCTCATGGTATTAAAGATCCTAATGCAACTCCTCCTAAACTTAAAGGTAAACGTAAGGATATTGATAAAAAAGAAGCTAATCCAGGAAAGAAACAATATCTTGATAAAGGTGATACTAAACAATATCGTACAGCAGTAACTAAAGTACCAACTGGTGCTACAGGAACTAAACTTCAAGGTGGTGGTTCAATGGCAGGTACTATGGGTGGAATGATAGGTGGAGCAGGAGTTAAAAATCCTAACTCTGGTTCTAAGTTAGTAAAAAAAAAGATGAAGGTGGGAATGATGGGCGCTTAACCCAAGGACAAGGTAATTTACGAATGCAAGGTGAACAAACGCCAACACCTGAACAAATACAGGATATGAAAGTTGAGAATAAAGTAGGTGAGTTACAACAGGCAGAACAGCAACGTCAGAATCCAGATGTAGTACAAAATCAATCTATGACTGATATCTTACGTGCACAAATGGTTCCAAAACCTAAATTACAACCACAACCAACTATGAGAGTTATGTCTAGTAATGGACAGTTATTTGGAGTACCAACTGCTAAGAAAGGTACTAAATTAAAATCTAATATTGAAACTTTTGATCCATACGGTTCTAAGAAGACTCAAGGTCTTAACCCTAAGAAAGTTATAATGGGTCAAGGATCGGGAGCTGTACAGAGTAATGAGAAGATGTATACAGGTAGAGCACATGCAACTAATTATGGTGGTGCTTAATTCTACAAATAAATAAGAAATGATATGAATATAATAGTACAGGATCTAATAGCAAATAGAGTAGAGTTTGAAGATTTTATAGAAGAAGTTTTTGGAGCAGGTTATCTACTTGATTTAGAAACTATAAATTTTAATAACTTAACTTTAAGAAAAGATAAACCAATAGACTTTCCAGAAAGAATAGATGAGATGTTTAAACCTGTTATGGGTCAAGGTAATGAGGATAATATATTTAATGATTAATGAATTACTTTATATTTGAAAATAATAAGTTACACCTTAATAAGGAGAGCATTCTCCTCATTAAGGAATTTGCACCCTTATGGGATATAGATAGGAATAAGATTAATGGTGATACACGTGGTTATGATCGTAAACGTGCATTTCGTGAATTCACATATATGTTTTTAATGTATGATTGGGAATCGCCTTATAAGCAATTTACAGATCAAGAAAGACATAACGACTCACTTGCTGATAGTGAATTAACTAACAAACAATTCAACGATCCTTTATTTGTAGAGGCTTGTAAGAAGTATCAGAAGATACAAGAAACAAGAATGTTAAAACTATTACAAGCTTGTTATAAAGCAGTTGATGAGTTAACTTTATTTTATAATACTGTAGATTTACAAGAACGTGATATAGATGGTAAACCTATCTTCAATGCAAAACAAATAAACGATACAATTGCTAGCCAAGGTAAAACTATAATATCTCTTGAGTCACTTGAAGCTATAGTAAGACGTGAGAAAGAGGGAGATGCAGCTAAACTTCGTGGGGATAAGAAACCTGGAACATTCGATTAACTCATACTTACTCTTTAAAAGGTAAGACTGATAAATTAAAATATGGTTAAAAGTGTAGACGAACTAATAGGTGAAACCTGGCGTAAAAAGATAATATGGGATGTATCTCATGAAAGAGCACTTAAACAAGTAGAAGCTGGAACCTTCTACTTTGATCCTAACCTATCATATGAGACTACAGGTTATAGACCAATAACAGAAATTAAAGGTCTTGATTTTAATCCACTACCTTTTAAGAAGATAGGATTAGATAGAATATCTAAAGGTACATATTCGGGACTTCAGATAGGAAGTAAACACCATAGAGATTGGTGGCTAGAGCAGTATGATAAATGTGAAAATGGATTTGAACACAAAGGTTATAGAGTAACTGGTGATCATTATTTCTTCTTAAACTTTTACTCTATGTTAGTCGGTAAGAAAGGACAGAAGGCTGGAGCCGGACGACAGTTCACACACCCTTCATTTTGGTCACTTCACTATGAATGGTTTCATTACATAGAACTTGCAGAAGTATTTGGTTATGATTGTGCAGCTCTAAAATCAAGAGGGGTAAATGTCTTGCCCTCCGTCTAGGTAACTAGCGGTAATAAATCCGGCAATATCGGTGAAGACTAAGTTGATTATTATAAAAACAATTAAAATTATTATGACTATAAAAGAACAAGAACAAATACTAGAGAAATTACCTTTTTACACTAAGCATAGTAGTAAGAGAGAAATAAGACATGAGTTCTTCGATAACATTGAAACAGAAGTTCAAGCATATATCCTAGGTATATACGCATCAGACGGGAGTGTTAATGCAGAACGAAAGACAATGACTTTAGGAATATCACAAGTTGATACTCAATTAATAGAATTATTTAAGAAATACATATCACCAAATGCTTATACTCGTATTACTGAACCAAGAGTATTATCAAATGCAGGTAGAAATGGTATAGATATAAATGATAATGGTTCTATATATTTGGATATAACTAGTGTAATTATCTATAAATCTCTTTGCGATAAAGGCTTTGGATCTAGAAAGACTTATAACGATTCAGTCTTACCTAATATATCAGCAGAGATGTTACCTCACTTTATAAGAGGTTACTTTGATGGTGATGGATGTATAACTACTTGGTTAGCTAAAGAGAAAGGTAAAGCAGATAGAGTAAGATCCAAATTTGACATATCGTCAAAGACTAGATCACTACTCGATGATATAAATTCTGAGTTTAGTAAAGTTGGAATAACTTGTAACATTAACTATTTAAAGAGAGACGACATGTATCGTTTATGTACTTCAAGTAGAGTTGAGTTAGGTAAGTTGTTTAAGTATCTATATAGTGATAGTAATTTCAGATTGGATCGTAAATACGATAAATTTAATCGATATGTTAATACCGAGATAACTCAGTTAATCGCTGAGTATCGTAACGCATAGGTGTTGAGCGCTATTGAGAGCAATAATATACCCACGAGTGCCGGACAACCTAATGGCTTAGGTTGAAAATATATGCTGAACTCATGAGAAATCATGAGAAGCTAAGGATAAAAAGCCTTAGCGATAACATTAATTGAGGATTCTCAGAAGTAGGTGCATCTTTAGGTGTACGACCGTTTATAACAACACCACATTATAATACAGTTTATCTAGCTTCATATGAACCTTATCTTACTGGTAAAGGTATCATACAGAAATGCTGGACCCAACTTGACTGGTTAAATCAGAACTCAGAAGATGGTATGCGTAGAGTAAGACAATATGTAAATCAAGGTCTTCATAAACGTGCATCTAAATTAAATAAAGATAACGAAGAATTTGGACATATGTCTCAGATATCTGGACAGATAGTTGATAAAGCTGATAAACTTCGTGGTGATCGTACAGATCGTCTTATATTTGAAGAGTCAGGTTCTAATCCAGTTCTCTTAGATACTTATGGTGTATCTGAAGCATTAGTTATTCCAAATGGTGAACGTGTAGGAACACGTATTGTATTTGGTACTGGTGGAGATACTGATGAAAATGAGAATGCGAAGAGTAAAAAGACTAAATCAGGTTTATTTGGACTTGAAACTATGTTCAATGATCCTCGTGCATTTAATATCTTACCTTATAGACACAACTATAATACACTACAAGAATATGTAGATACAGCATTTTTTGTACCAGCATGGCGTACAGTTATAGTGGCTATGGATCATCGTGGTGTTGTTAATGAAGAGTTAGCTAGAGCATACTATAATAAAGAGAGAGATAAAAAGAAAGGACAGCCTGAAGCTTATCTTAGATACTGTTCAGAGTATTGTTTTACATATGAAGAAGCTTTATCACGTAAAGGTTCTAATAACTTTGATCGAGCTAAACTTGTAGAACAACGTGTTCAAATAGAATTCTTAAAAACAACTCCAGTTCCAGTACGTGGTCACTTATCATGGATTAAAGATCCTACTAACGAGAAGAATATTACTGGTGTTAAATTTACTAAGAGTGATAGTGGTACAGTATTTGTAACGGAAGAGCCAATACAAGAGAATGGTCTTGTAGTTCATGATTTATATGTAGCTGGTATTGACTCTATTGATATGGGTATCAACGATTCAATCTCAGGCGATAAAGGTTCTAAGTTTTGTATTGTGGTTAAGAAACGTTCATATGGACTTTCAGGTAATCAATATGTATGTAAATATATTGATAGACCAGTTGATGTTCGTGAGTGTTATGAAAAAGCAGCTATGATGCTTTGGTGGTATAATGCTAAAGCTAATATAGAATATACAAAGATTGGTCTTATTGGTTACTTTAGAGAGAAGGGTTGGATACGCTATTTAATGTCTAGACCTAAATATGCTCTTGAAGGTCAATCTAATAATAAGAATGCAACTAACTTAATTGGTACTCAATCTACTCCTAAACTTATTGATTATGGACTTGACCTTGTACGTGATTATATAAATGACTATTGTGAAAACATTTTTTACTTAGATATGGTAAAGCAGCTTCAAGACTATTCATACGAATTAAAAGGTAAATTTGATATAGTAGCTGCAATGCAGATGTGTGAAATTGGTGATCAAGATATGATGGGTATAACACCACGTAAACAAGAGCAGCAAGAATGGAGAGATATAGGATATTACTATGAAGATGGTAGAAAACGATATGGTATAAAACCTCAAGAAAATAATAATGAGTACTTATTTAGACTTACCGGATAGAGTCCGACAATACATAAGAGATAAATTTCATAAAGAATACTTAAGTACTCTTGACTACTATACTAAACCTATATGTGATGGAGTTAAACTTTATGTATTGACATGGGGTTTAAATCAATGGATGTTTCCATTTGTTATGCAAGGTGAGTTTACATCAGAAGATAACTTTTTTAATTATATAGTTAAACAAATAGGTAGTACTAAGTTTTTTGAGACTAAACATTTTATAGCATACAGAATAGGAAAACCAATGATTGAAGCAGACCATTATATAGACCCTTTACTTAAATTTGATAATCATGTTAACAGAGAGTTATAATCAAAATGCTCTTTATTCAGAGAAGGAAAAAGATACAGATGACTATCTAGTTAGTTGTATAGATCTTGCTATTGCTGAACTTATTAAAGAGAAAGATCACTTGCGTAAAGCTTATAATTATTATAATGGATTACGTGATGCTCAACAATTTAGGCATTTAGAAGAGAATTTCGGTATTGGTGTTGCAACTTCAATTGAGTTTATACCTCTTATACGTAGACATGTAGATGCCTTAGTAGGACAGTATCTTCAAAATAAAATAAAGCCAAAAGTTACTTGTAAAGATAAACCTACTCTTAATAAAATAGAGAGACAGAAACAACTTGCTATATATGAAGGAGAAGTCAATAGACTTAAAACTCAATTTGAAACTAACTTTACATTTGCTTATGCAACACCAGAAGATCAACAAACACAACAAGTACCAGTAGATATAGCAGTAGAGAATGAACTCTCTAAACTAAAGGATGAGATATCAAGAAACTTTGTATCTGAATTTGAAATAGCAGCACAGAATGTATTACTTCATCTTATACAGTCTAAGTCAGTTGATATTTATAATAAACTTAAGACAATCTTACTTGATATACTTATTGCAGGTCAATGTTATTATAAAATAACAACCATACATAAAGGTGAGACACCACAGATTGAAGTGCTTAATCCATTTGATGTATTTCACGATAGAACTACACTTTCTCCTTATATTAAAAAAGCACCACGTATAGTATCTCGTAGATGGATGTACAAAGATCAAATACTTAATCGTTATGGTCACTTCTTTCAGAAAGATGATATAGATCGTTTAATGGATGGTATGCCTGAAGGACCTAATTCTTCACTCATGTATATCGTTAATGATTCTCGTGGATTAGTTGCAGATACATCTGTAGCTATTGATCCATTTTCAGTTTATAATAATGACTATAAGAATGAACAATATTATAATAAGCTTAATCTTGTACCGGTATATGAGGTTGAATGGTTAACAGTTAATAAGAACGATTATAAGACGGAAGATGGTAAAACTATCTATAGAGTTGATAGATATAAAGGTACTAGAATAGGTCAAGATATCTATGTTGATATGGGTAAAGATGAAGATGTAATACGGAGTGTAGAAAATCCTTATGAATGTTTTAATTCAATTAATGGTACTTATTACTCTGATCGTAATGGTAAGCCTTATTCATTAGTCTTAGCAACAGCAGGTCTACAAGATAAGTATGACATACTTCACTTTCATCGTGATAACTTAATAGCTAACTCAGGATCTAAAGGAGATTGGGTTGATGTTTCTAATCTACCTACATTTCTAGGTCAAACTCCAGAAGAAAGACTTCTAAAGTTTATGGCTTATAAGAAACAGGGCCTTGCCCCAATTAATACAGCTCAAGAGGGTCGTGGAGCAAATCATAATACAGTGTTTTCAGGTTTTGATAATACTGTTCCAGGTCAAGCTATTCAAGCAATACAACTTGTAATACAACAAACTGAAGATACATGTTCAGCTATAACTGGTGTATTTCGAGAGTTACTTGGAGGTATAGAACAAACTGATGCAGTTTCAAATGTAGCAGTAGGTGTAAGACAGTCAGCAATCATAACAAAACAATATTATCAAGTTATGGATTCTATTACAACAGAACTTCTTATTGATGCTATTAATGCTTGTAAAGAGTCTTATAGAGATGGAATGGTTGGATCACTTATACTTGGTGATAAAATGCAAAAGATCTTTTCAATATCACCAGAACATTTTTGCTTTACTGATTATGATGTGCATATAGCAGATTCAGGCGATATGGTTAAGGATATGCAGAAAATAGAACAGATTACTATGGAACTTATTAAAGGTGGACAAGTTGATATGGATATTATACTTGAGGGTATTAGTGCTGAATCTATGACAGAAATGAAAGAAGATGTTCTTAACGCTATTAAGAAGAAACAAGCTGAGAATAATCAAATTCAAATGCTTACTCAACAACTCAAACAAGCTCAACAAGCTGCTAAACAACTTCAATCCCAAATGCAAGCTATTCAAAGTCAAAATGATAAACTTAAAGCACAAGGTCTTCAAGTTGAAGAACAAGCTATTAATGATGACTTTACAGTACGTACTCAACAAAATCAAAATACTAAAGATTATAACGATAAGAAAATACAATTAGATGAACAACGTATTGAACTTGAAAAACTTGAAGTGATTCAAGGTAATAAAGTTAATCAAACACCTAATCAAGACTTTGCATGACAACACTCGCTTTAAATATAACTCTAGATAATGGTTGTAATTTGTCTGTCTCTGATACTACAGGTTTCTATAATGGTAGTACTAACTTAACTGGATTCTTACCGGAATCCAACGAAAGTTCACTTGTACTCAATACATATAAGCTATCACAAGGTTATTTCTTAAATATTTTACTTTATAATAAGTATGCAAGCACACCTGTAATAGTTAATACCTCTGACTCATTTTATACTGTACCTCAACCTACAAATGTCACTTACGCTAATAACTTTCCATCAACTAGTTATAAATTAACACTTGATGGTTCTTATACACTAACAAGATATTTTATACCTTCCCTTACTTTTTATACGGCAAATTATACTAATTCTATTTTTAACAGTATAAATATGTTTTATACAGATGGCACAAATTTATATAATGTTATAAGTGGCACACCAACTATAATATCAATTACTGCTTTTATAAACACTAATCTTAATACTTCTAACTGTATTTCAACTAGTAGTTCGTTTATCTCAACTTGTCATACTAACGCATGTTATTTTAAAATACTAAGTACAATAACCGATAAAAATATAGGAGTTCCACAACATCATAGAGATTATGGACAGGATAGACGAGATTATGGGGATACATATTACGATAGTTATAGAGATTCTAGATCAGAGGATGATAGACGTTATGAGTTTAAAGAACTTAAGGAAAAGAGAGATATTTTATATATGACACTTGAAGTAATTAAGTATCTTCAAGACTTTAACAATATAACACAGATACAAAAGTTAATAGAAGCCTTAGACATATGTGGCACAATGTGTTCACCTATTATAGGAGCAAATTGTGGTTGTAGTGGATAAGTTACCTATTTTAAAACAATTAATCATTGATAATTTTGCTATCTTTATTAGACAAGCACAAAAGGGTCATAAAACATCTAATGGTTACTCAACTATTAGAGAAGCAATGTTTGCTATTAACATGTTAAATAATTTTACAGTAGATACTAATAAACAAACAGCTATAATAGATTATTATCTAAGAAGGCTTAACGAAATATAACAATGTTACAAACAGGAAGTAATAATCCATTTACAATTATAGATAGTTCTATGGAACAAACAGATAAGATACTTTCTATAGAAACTGTAAACTCTACAACTTGTATCTCTGATCTTACACCTGCTTGTACTAATGGAGTTCATAATTCATTATATGGTTTACAAGGCGGTATACCTACTGAACGCTATCACACAACAGCTCTTATTAATGCAGGTTTAGTAGCTGCCACTACACCTTCAAATACTAATCCATTTGTTACACAAAGTGTAGTGAATACTTTAATTGGTAATGCATCTGATATGTATCTTACTATCATTAATCCAGTATTTGATGGACTATTATCAGGTGGTAATATAGCTTTATCTAACATCCAATATATTCTATTTAATGGGGATACGGATATGAATTGGAGAATAGGTTATGATATGGGTGCTTTTTCACTTACTAATGTAGCCACTCCACTCACTATAGTTACTGGTACAGGTTCAACAGATGGTTTTGCTATAGGTGGTACTGAAGGATCATCTTTCTTTGAAATTAAAGGGAGCACAGGTAATGCTTACTTCTTACAAGGTCTATCAGTTAATAACTCACCAGTTAATCCTACTGATGTAACTAGAATGACTGATTTTAATAATGGATTATCAGTTAATAGTACTAATTTTATAGGATTAGGTGGGCAATTAATAGAAGGTGTTAACATAGATCAAAATGGTAATCAGTTTGAACTTTCTGACGATCTTTATTCATCTACTTATCTTTGGATGGGACCTGATCCTAGTAATCCTGGAATAGAAATTGGTATAGGATCAGGTAGTTCAGCTAGTTTCATGGAATTTTATACTACTGGACTAGGCCTTTATTTTGAATACGGAGGTGGAGGTAGTCAAGTTATATTACTCAGTAGTGAAGGTGGTATACTAGTCCAAGATGCTATTAATAATATAGGAGTTTTATATGCTAGTGATTATTCATCTAATTGGTCATCAGATACTCCATTAGTAATACCTAATATAGGATATTTATATGATAATTTTATATCAATAGGTGGATCAGATCAAACTATAACTCAAGTCCCTAATTTTCAAAATGGATTAGTAAGCTCATCAGGTGGGTATACTACATCGGTTGACCCCACCGAATTTCAGGCACTTTATAGCGGTAATGGTTTTTATAGTAGATTGACCTGGGATGGTTTAGAATTTTACAATTCTAGTAATTCTGCTCTATTTAGCATAGATGCTTATAATGGTATATTTTCAGGATCACTAGTAATGCGTTTCATGAGTGAAATAAATGTACTTGACCCAGTTAATGGAGCTGATCCTGTTACTTTAGATTATGCGAATGCTAATTATGCTTTAAGTTCTGGTACTTATGTTACCTCTTTTAATACGAGGACTGGAGCAATTACTTTATTAGCCAGTGATGTAACTACTGTATTAAATGGAACTACATTAACTGGACCTATTTATTTAGCTGGAGATGCTACTACAGCTTTAGAACCTGCTAGTTTTGGTCAATTATTAAATTATGTTAATGGATTAAACTGGAAACATTCTGTAACTGTAAGTACAACGGGTACCCTTCCTGCTTATACTACAAGTTCTGATTTTTTAACATTAACTGCATCTAGTAATGGAGCATTTCCAACTATTGACGGTATATCATTATCATCAGGAGTTGATACTATATTAGTTAAGAATGAAAGTGGATCACTACGTACTAATAATGGAGCTTATGAATTAACTCAACAAGGTAGTATCTCAACTCCATGGATATTAACTAGAACTATTGACAGTAATACTTCTTTAGAATTATCAGGAGCTACTTATTTAGTAAGAGAAGGATCCACTCAACAAGGTCAAGTTTACTTAGTTAATAGTAATCCAGTAACCTTAGGTACTACTCAAATAACTCTTGCTTTAAGTGCAGGTCCTAATACTTATTTATCAGATGGTATTACTATAACTCAATCAGGTAATGTATTTAGTCTTAATACTTCATATACTGACGGAAGATATTTACAATTAACTGGTGGTACTGTTACTGGTAATATTGGAATAAATGGAGGTACTTTAAGTAGTAATTATAGTGGATTAATAGGTACTTTAAGTGGTAGTAGATTAGTTTCTGGAGGTGGTAATTATATTGAACTATCTTCTGGAGGCTCTTATAATTCCATAACTTTAAATACTAATAATTTAGTAAATATAACTAATCCCACTACTACTATTCAATTTTCAGGAAATACTATAACTAATACTGGAAATAGTGCTACTGTTTTGTGGAGTAATCAAGGTTATATAACTGGTACTACTATATCTACTTTATATGTACCATATACTGGAGCCACTAGTAATGTTAATTTAGGTATATATAGTTTAACAAGCGGTGCCATAACATCTACGGGACAAAGTTCATTTACCGGAAGCGGTGGTGAACCAGCGGTAACTATTACATCAGCAGGTGGATCAAACCCGGAAGCATTAATAGTAAACGGTACAAGTACTTTTAATAGTACTACAGAAATTAATGCGGGATTAAGTGCCAATACTATAGTTAATAATGGCACAGGAGGGAACGGTTATTATTCAGGAATAGCACAATCGCCAGCACCCGCAACGCCTGTAAGCGGTACAGAGGTTTTATATGTTAATTCAAGCAGCCAGTGGACATTTTTAGGACATAACGGTTTTGCTGCATCGCTTACAAAATCGCTTTTAACTGCAAGCCAAGTTTATTCATTTCCTAATTCAACCGGAACATTTGTTGACGGGGGTGTTATTAACTGGCCCGGCACAATTTACAGTACACCAACTACAGCTACCGTAACATCGGGAGGTGTATTGACCTTTGCACCTGCTTTGGCTACGCAAACGGCTAATACATTTTTAGCTGGGCCATCATCGGGAAGCGCAGCAACTCCGGCGTTCAGGGCGATAGTAGCAAATGACATACCAACGCTGTTAAATACTGTTAATATTGGCGGGACACCATCCGGGTTATCTTATACTAATTCACTTTATATCCAACGAAGTACAACTGCAGCCGGAATAGTTGGCATTCAAAACACTAACGCTTCCGGATACTCCGATATACATTTTTATGATAATAACGAAAACTTGCAACTATCATTAGGAACAAACAATTCAGGGGTGAGTAATCCATTTTATAATTTCATAAATTCAAATTCCGGCAATATAATTTCATTCAAATTTTCAACTAACGGAACACCTATTGGCACTATTTCGACCACAGCTTCAGGAACTTCGGTTACCGGAACAGGCACATCTTTTACAAGTACTTTTTTTGTAGGGCAGAGCATAACAGCAAATGGAGAAACTCACGTTATTTCTGCCATCCCAAGCGATTTATCCATGACTACAACAGCATGGACAAACACTAACACAAATATTAATTATTCATTTTCAAGCACGACTCCGTTATCTTTATACGCTAACGGCACTACTTATGTAAATGGGAGGCTCGGATTATTGACAGGTTCTCCAACCCATACAATTACTCACGGTTCAACTTCTACAGGTACTGCTGTTTATAACACATCAGACCAAGTAACTAATTACGAACGAATAGTACAGCAATATCAGTCGAATATATACACAATCGGCTCTTATGCTGGGGGTACTGGTACAGTTAGATCAATACAATTCGGAGCTGCGTTGGGTGTTGGAACAACCTTAGGCACGAGTGCGAGGATTTTTACTATAAATCAGGGCAGTTCTGGAAATATTGGATTTTTCGATTTTTTCTCACCGTCTACGTCTAGTACGAGCCATGTGTCATTCGAGTCAACTTTATCAAGCTCAAGTGTGACACAACATCTTTTGTCCATCCAACCGACTGCCTCGAATACGTTAGCAGGTGGGTATATAGGGTTGTACATGCCGGTTTTTGAGAGTTCATTTACTGGCACTGTTGCGAATTTTATTGATGTGGGGCTTACCACAGCCGCTAATGGGGGTGGTACCTATACAAGTAAATGGAAGGTGGACCATTCAGGCAATAGCGCGCAAAGCGGCTATTTAGCCATCAATCAGCCCCCAACCGCCGTGAGTTGTTCAACAAGCGGAACCGCTAATTTTAACGAAATACAGCAGGGTAGTGCCTTCAAAATGGTTGTTGTAACGCTATCCGCTGCATTAGGAACAGCGAGTTATACATACGCCACCGCTTTTACGAATACCCCGGTAATTTTAACCACGTCGGGGCTATCAGCCTCTTTAGTAACAACAAACGGAACGTCATCGATTACAATTACCGGCGCAACAAGCACCGGGACACTTATACTTATGGGTAATTAACTAAAAACATATGAATAATATAGACTTCGTAGGAGAAGATCCCACAATAGAAGATGGAGTACCAACAAGTGGATGTTTAACCTCTAATCAAGACATGATAAACCATAACAACCTAGGTAATATACAAGGAGGGACTCTTAATGAAAGATATCACTTAACATTAGCTCAACTTAATACCTTACCACAAGTATATACAGTATCAGATTCTGGAACACCATTATCAAATGCAACACTAAATTCAGATTATCCATCAGCCACTAATGGTAGTATAGTTAAAGGTCAAGATGTTATCTATCAATTAATTAATGGTAGTTGGTTTTATTATGCCTATAGTGCATGTTCTTAAAGATAATATAAATTAATTAAATTATAAAATAAATAATGGCAACTATAGTCGCAATTACAAATGAGCCTAAAACAGGCAAACCACGTACCTTAACAGTTAATGTAGGTGCAGTTAACTTATCTTATGAGATATCACTTAATGACACAGATGGAACAGTAATACTAGCAGGTAAACAACAAACTTTTAATTACAATCCAAATGCAACTCCAATTAGATCTACTAGTACTGTAGCACCAACCACTATTAGTACTGCTCAGACAACATTTGCTAATGCGGTTGCTACTGCATTTATAGCTTATTATGAAGCAACAAATAGTTAAGATAGACTTAATTTAAAACTTTTAATAACCACCTATCATGTTTCCGGATTACGGTCATCCAATAACTCCCTATTTACCTACTACAGGTCAAGCTAAAATAGCAGTTACTAGTACAGCAGTAATGTTACCTATTACTGTACCATTTAAACAGATTATAATTATTGCAAAAGTAACAAATACAGCAGATATATTAGTTGGCATAGAATCAGTAGCAAATACAGAAGATGGTACAGGTACTGGAGTTATAGTTCCACCAGGTGCTTCTATAACAATGGCAGCATCAGATAGTATTCCACTTTATATTAATGGTACTTCTGGTGATATAATTTCATATATAACAAACTAAAATATGGAAAATTTACAATATACACCAGGTTTGTCAGCTTATCAATTAGCCTCTAAGATAGTAAATACACAGACAACACTAGTTGCTGGTACAAAAGCTCTAACTATTGCTGGAGTTACAACAAGTTCTCACGCATATGTGCAATTAGTTACACCTGGTACTACAACATTAACAGTTCAGTATCAAGTAGTGTGTACTGCTAATACAGTCACTATACAGGCTAATATTGCTGCAGGTACCATTAATGTAGCAGATATAAGTGTACTAAACGTATTAGTATTTAAACAATGACAAATTTTTATACAGAAGTTATTAAAAAGAGTCCTAACTTCAACTCAACTAAGATTATTAATGATATTAACTTATTAGAACCTATCACAAGAGCATCAGTAATGGCTATCATTACTGATGCTAAATCATTAGGTCATGAAATGATCGTTTACGAAACTTATAGAAGTGAGGCTAGACAACAAGAACTTTTTAAACAGGGAGCTACCAAATTAAAAGATGTAGGTGTACATGGCTATGGACTTGCAGCAGATATAGTTAAAGTAGTAAAAGGTGAACCTAATTGGGATGGTGACTTTACTTTCTTAATAAATCTTGCTAAGAAACATGGTTTAATATCAGGTAATGATTGGGGACGTCCAGGAGTTAAACATTCATTTGTAGATCCTGATCATGTACAGCGTATTACAATAGAAGATCAAGAAAAATTATTTCATGGATTATGGTATCCAGATGAACATTATAATCCATATATTAAACATTAAATATGAGTAATCCTTCAGTAAGTATAATAGCTCCTTCAACTACTACAGATAATGTAGTTCTTATGTTAACCGGAGTAGTAGTACAAGGCACTTATCCAATAAAATATCAAGTGTGGACAAAGGATAGTGGACCTGATTGTACCTTCACAGCAGCTGTAAGTTGTATAAACCAAGTTTATGAATTATATCCTGGTACATATGTTTTTAGATTAACTGCTTATGATCAATTACTTAATACTGGAACAACTACTTGTACAGTTACTGTATCATCTAATGGAGGTCCTTTATATCTTCCAGGACATAATGTAGATAACACAATACCAACTGATCCTTTTTTACAGGTTGGTTATACAACACCTTTAGATGTAATACTAACATGAAGACTTTTAAATTATTATATGCTAGGTGGATAGGTCCTACACCAGACTTCTTTAAGATTATAATCTGGATTGGTTTATTCTGTGGAACTCTCGGTGGTGGACTTAAAGCAGCTAGTAACTATATACCTGATAAAATATCAAATATAGCTGGTTACTTAGTAACAACAGGTATTGCTAGCGCTACAGTGGCTAAATTTACAGTTAAAGATGATAAAGATATACAGCATAAAGCAGAAGAAATATTACATTCTAATTAAATGAGTCAAATCTTTGTTAAAGATAATTCTGGTAATAAGGTGCAAGTTGCAGAACTTGCATCTATTATAGGAAAACAGCAGATGATATTTGGAGGAAAGGATCAAGATCTAATTTTACGTACTGCTGGGAATGTATCAGTACAAGTTGGTAATAAACTTTATCCTTTAACTTTTTCAACAGCAACTACAACAAGTACTGATGAAACTGGTAGTGTAACTACTATATTAGCTTTAAATTCTGATCTTAAGGATTTAAAATATCCTGGTGATGGAAATTATGTCTTTATACAACAGAATAGCTCATTCTTCATAACATCAGATAATAGTTATATTCAATTAAGTGGTCCTCCATCCACATTAAGTGGTAGTTCTATTATAAGTAATTCTAATGGTTATTTAAGTTATACTATTCCTCAAACTCTTACTGGTGCTCAAGCACTTCAAGTAAGCCTAAATAGTGGGAATATAAATAGCTTTAATGATATTACAAGTTATACTAAGAGTAGTGTTTATACTAATCAGTTACTATATAACATAACTAATCAGTCACATTATGTACTTACAGTACCAAGTAGTCCATCACTACAATCTAGTTGGCAACCACTCTATTTATCTCTTATAAATGGTGGTAATATTTTAAAACCAGTATCTATCACTCTAGCTGATACACAGGTACAGACTAATTCGGCATTACATATAACTGGTGATGCACCTACTATTTTTAGTATACCTAAAGCTCCAACTACTCTTTTTACAATTGGAGCATCTGATTATAGTTCAGGTCTTGCTACATGGACTAATAACGGTAATGTTTTCTTTCAACTACTTAATTCGAACTATCAATCTACATTTAACTTTATAACTAATACGAAGTTAGGTAACACTAATAATCTTTTAACTATAAGTAATAGTAGTATAGCAATTAATACTAATTTAAATTATAACTATAGTTTAAATGTAGGTGGTCCAATTATGTTAACTGGAAGTTTCACTCAGACTGGCAATACACAGTCATCTAACTTCTTACAGGGTCAGACTGGATTTGGAATTACAAAGGATAGTTCTAATTTATGGACATTAGAAATTGATAATATTATTGTAAGAGATCAATTAACTCATAATCCTATATATCAAACTATAGGCTTAGATGGTAGTCAAATATTTAGTCAAGATATTATAATAACTAATGTAGATTTTATAGAGGGGTTTCCTATTTATATGAATGCAACAGCTTCTGGTCAGTTTTCTGACAATATAGGTACAGTTAGAGTTTTATCTACTCGTGCTACAAATGCGCATGTTGTACATATACCTATTGCTAATTTAAATACTGATGCACCTACTCAAACTTATGAAATTATACCTCTTTCATATGGTATTGGTGATATTTATAATGACTCTACAGTTGATACTTCTACAACATATAATCAAGCTTCTGATCTTAGTTATTATACTCCAACAGGTACTATAGATTATGATAGTATGACTCAATCGTTTATTAGTGGTAGTACATTACTTCAAATTAATTCAATATCTGTTTATTTTATACAAACTTTATCTACACTTTATGTAGGTGATTTATTATATTATAAAATGTGGGATTACAATGGTAATTACTTAGATGCAATAAGAGCTGAAGTAGTTTTAGTTGTTAGTGATGGTTATTTTATTTATATTTATGATGGAGGTATAGTTAATGCAGGTACTAGATTAATACGTATAGGAAATACAAGTGGTACTAATGCTTATTTACAATCTAGCTCTATTGAAAACTTAAATCCTTTTATAGAACTAATTAGTAACATAACTACATTTAATACCTTTGTCGATAATTATTATTATGAACAAGATACTGATAATTTAGGATTTAATTTTATAGAGAACAGTTGGACTAATCCTATAAATACTAGAGTTAAGATTGGGGATCTGTCTAATATTTTAGGATCTTCTAAGGCTATAGCCTTAGGGTTAACTACACAACAATACGGTTTATATTCTGATAATGTATATTTAGAAGGAAGTCTTATAGCAACTGGTATTCTAAGAGCTAATAATGCACCAGTATTGTCAACTGATGTTGTAAGATTATCTGATTTATCAGCTGTATTTAATGGTGCTTATTTTGGACAAACTGGAAGTCTTACTGATGGAGGACATTATAATAATCCCTCATTAAGTGATAATACCTTTAGAGTTGGAGCTTGGTTAGACATATTAAGTATTAGTGGTAGCTGTACCATCATAGTTCAAGTTACATTTACTAATCCAGCTAGTAATGTTATTACTCAGACTTTCTATCCACAAGGTGTTTCTACTGGTACTACATTGTCTACAGTAACTTCATATTCATTCCCTACAATGGATCTTAGAGCTTTAGTTAGTACTACAATTCAGGTATCTACTACAGTTTCTGGTTCTGGTACTATTTTATATAATCTTGGCTCTACTATTGAAATTAAAAGATAAGATGTTGTATAAATAAAGTAATTTTTATTTGGTTAAATCAAATAATAGTATTATATTTGCAAAATTAAACAATAAGAACAAATGAAAACAATCGAAAACAAAATGACAACCATCCTTAAAACACAGGATGCAGTAGCAAGCTACGCTGATCTATTAACCTCGCTTCTTAATAGACCGTTACAAAAGACAGTAACACTTAAAGAAATGCGTAGGGATCTAAAATTAATAGATAAATTAGAAGATGCGGATGAAATTATAGAGGTAACAGATGAGGAATTTAAGCACCTTGCTCAACTTGTAGAAACCTCTGAGTGGGCTATTAAACATCAGGACATTCTTGACTTTAGTGAGTATTTTGAATCATTAGTTTAACTAATGATTCAAAGATAGACAATAGTAAAATTAAATATGAATTAATATGATAGAAAATGAAGAAGATCTCTCAATCTTTGAAGATGATTTAAATAATGAAAATAATGGGGGAACTGATCTCTTACCCTTTTCTTTAGAAGGAGATGAAAATGAAAATGATGATGAGCATGAGCATGATGATTTTGAAATAAAGTCATTTGAGGGTAATGGTGAAGATTATGACAATGATCAACCTATTATTCCTTCTTATAAGGAAAATGCCTTAATTAACGACATACTTGCACTTAAAGGAATTAAAGATAAAACTATTCAGTTTGAGAATGAAGAGGGTGAAATAGAGAATGTAAATTTTTACGACTTACCTAAAAATGAACAACTTAATATCATAAACTCTTCTGAAAAAGATATAGACTTTGGTCTTGAAGAAGATGAAACCAATGCTATTAATTTCTTACGTGAGAATGGAGTAACATTTGAAGAGGCTATTGATTATTTTAAACGTGAAGCTATACAAGAGTATATAAATGCTCAAAATATAGCTGGAATAGAAGTAGATCAATATACAGATGAGCAATTATTTGCAATAGACCTTAAAGCTAGATATGAAAACTTAACGGATGATGAGATAGCTATTGAGGTTGAAAAACAATTAGAACATCCAGATCTATTTAAGAAGAAGGTAGATAAACTAAGAACAGACTATAAAGAGATAGAAGTGACGCAACTACAAGCTGCACAACAACAACAAGAGTTAATTGATGAACAAAGATATAATGACCTCCAAGCTAGTTTAGTTTCTGTTGCTACATCAGTACAAGACATAGGTGGTTTAGATATAGATAATGAGGATAAAGAAGAAATCTTATCTTACATCTTAGATAAAGATATGAATGGCGTAAGTCAATTCATAAAATCTTTAGACAGTCCTGATAAGCTTTTTGAGCTTGCTTGGTATGCTACTAAGGGTAAGGAAGCTTTTAACATATTACACGATTATTATAAAAAGCAAATAGATATTACTCGTAAGTCTTCTTACGATAAAGGTAGAGACGAAGCTCTTGGTAAAGTTGATACCACTCGAAAAACTTTTATACGTGATCAACCAAAACAGTCAAATGGAACTAAATTCAAAGACATTATGGACTTTGACCATGACTAATTTTAAAACAAGTTAATTACATGCAATTATTTAATTTAACGACTGTTAAGTCTACAATGGGTACTACAAAGACCTATGAGGATTTTCACAAATTTTTAGGTGCTAAACCTCATCGTTTAGGCATAGTTGCCCGTCATTATCAAGATTTTACAGCTTCTTATTTAACAGAGAGCT